>Ga0068859_100000622_pt1 | contig 35432 bp, 24 predicted proteins | sample KBSSwiS22_FD_66585 | JGI IMG/M metagenome (GOLD analysis project Ga0068859, IMG submission 66585) | Switchgrass rhizosphere microbial communities from Kellogg Biological Station, Michigan, USA - KBS Switchgrass S2-2 | ecosystem: Host-associated > Plants > Roots > Rhizosphere > Soil ... | reverse complement strand
AGGATGACCCCCGAGGCCGGTGCCGTGAGGACGACGTCGAGGCTTACCTGGCGTGTCTGCTCGAGTTCCCGGATCTGCGCCTCGCCGAAGCCGAGGTTCTCGAGGTTGCGCCGCGCCTCCCGGAGCGTGAGCGCCGGCGCTCCCTCGTCCCCCGGGAGGACCGGGGCGGGATTCTCGGCCGCCTTCAGCGCGTAGAGGAACGTGCGCGCCGCGGTCGAGAGCTCCCGGCCGTTCACGACCGCGAGCGCCTGCCCCTTGCGGACGCGGTCGCCGGTCGCGGTCCCCGGCGCGAGCTTCGTGATCCACCCCTCGCACCCCGCGACGACCGGGTAGACCCGGTTCTCGTCGGGGGCGACCCGGCCGATCGTCCTCAGCGTCCGCTCGACCGTTCCGCGCTCGACCTTCCCCAGCGTGACCGCGGGAGATGAGGCCGGCCCCGCGGCGGCGCGCTCCTCGTAGACTGGCTCGAGATCCATCCCGCAGTCCGGCGCCTTTCCCGGGCGGTCCGAGGTGTAGGCGGGGTGCATCGGGTCGCGCCAGTAGAGGGGCTTCCTGGCGTCGGCGGCAGGTGACCCTCCGCAAGCCGACAGGGCGGCGATCGCGGCCAGGAGGACGACGGCTCTCATCACCCCGCTAAGTTACTCCCAGGGGGCGGGGATGCGGACCATCGCCGAGACCGAGGGGACGCCTGTCGTGTCCACGAGGAAGAGCATGTAGTGGCCGGGGGGAGCCACGTTGGGGCTCGTGGGGGCGGTCACGTCGATGCCGTTGGGGATCGTGGTGAACGCAAGCTCGACGTACCGCTGATTCTCGTCGAACCCGTGCGTGGGGGCGCCCAGGCGCACGAGCGTGACCTTCGCGATCCGTGCACCGTCGGGCGTTCCGACGCTGAAATGGCTGTTGAGCTGGATCGTCGACGGGGCCGACGTGATCGCGGGTCGCGGTCCCTTGAACAGGTACGGCGGAGAGTAGACCTCGGCACTCGCGAAGTCGGGGCCGAAGCGGCCGCCGCCCGCGACGAGCACGCGGCCGTCGGGGAGGAGGAGCGCGATCGAGTGGTAGTGCCGCGGCTCCTGCATCGTCGCGAGCGGCCTCCACAGCTCGGTCGTGGCATCCCACATCTCCGCCGTCTTCACGCACCCGGCGGTGTCGTACACGTCGCTGTTCGTCGATCCGCCGACCGCGAAGACGTTCCCGTCCGGCAGAACGACGAGGTTGTGCTGCGTGCGCGCGAAGCTCATCGGCCCGATGGCGCGCCAGGCGGGCGCGGGAGCGGTCGCGTCCATCACCCACGCGTTCGGGTTCGACGGGACCGGCGGGTAGTCGGGGTTCCGGCCCATCCCCGTCTTCAGGATCTTCCCCGGGCGGTACATCACCGAGCTCCCCGCGTCGCGCGCGACGGGGTCCATCACGCTCCACGTCTGGCCCGAGACGCTGAGCGCCCGGCTGACGATCTCGTCCTCCTGGGTCGCGACGGCCAGCACGCGGCCGTCGGTGAGCACGTGCATGTGCGGGTAGAGCGGCAGGGACAGCGAAGCACCGGAGAGTGGCGTGATCGTGTTCGTCCGCGGGTCGTAAACCTCCGGGATGAGGGCGATCCCGGCGTGGGTGCCGTTGGGATCGGTGCACGTCGGGCAGTTCTCCGCGCCCGAGACGATGAGGACGCGCCCATCCGGGAGCGACGTCGTCGTCGGGTACCAGCGCCGCAAGGCCATCGTGGGCCCGGCGGTCCACGTCTCGGTCGCGGGATCGAAGATCGTCGTGTCGTCGATCCCGATGTAGGCGGACTCGTGACCGCCCGCGACGAAGACGCGCCCGTCCGGGAGGAGCGTGTGACCGGAGCAGAAGAGGTTGTTCGCGTTGTACGGCCGGTTGGCGAGCGACAGCGTCACCGGGTTCCAGACCTGGACCCCCGCGCTCGTCGTGTGGTCGTCGTAGAGCAGCACCTTCCCGGTCGGCAAGAGGATCCCGTGGACCGACACCAGCGGCCACGCGTACGGCCCCGCGAACTGACCGATCACCGAGGGATCGGTCGGCGAGGTGTTGGCGACGGTCACGGTGACGGTCGCCGAGGTCGTCTCGCGGCCGGCGGCGTCCCGCGCGACCGCGGTGAGCGTGTGCGCTCCGTTGAGAGAGGCCGCCGTGTTCCAGTCGTAGCCGTAGGGCGCGACGAGGTCCTCCCCGCCCACGGCGGTGCCGTCGATCTTGAACTGCACCCCGTACACGCCGACGTTGTCGCCCGCGTTCGCGAGGACCGTCACGACGCCCGTCACCGTGCCGCCGGTGGGGGAGGTGATCTGCACGGTCGGCGGCGTCGGGTCGGACGGATCGACGACCGTCGTGAAGTGCTCGGGGACCGCGTCGCTCCCGACGATGGTGCTGTGATCGGCGCGGACGAGGACGCCGTTCAACGTGTGCGAGCCGACGTGGAGGCCGTTGTACTGGAAGACCCCTTCGAAGGTGAGGTCCATGACGACCGGGTCGGCGTCGAGCTTGAAGTGGACGTGATTGACCTCGGTGAGGTCGCCGGTCCACGTGTAGGTGACGGGGAGCGTGCCTCCGGCGACCGAGCCGCCCTCGGCGGGGGACGTGATGATGAGCTTCGGGGCGTTCGGCGCCGCGTCGATTCCGGCCTTGAACGCGGCAACGGCAGCCGCCCAGGCCTGGCCGGGGGCGATCGTCGCACCGGCGCCGACCGAGCCCGCCGTCGAGAGAACCTGGTCCTGCACAGCCAGCTTGCTCCCGCTCGACGGAACGAGCTCGCGCAGGACGGCTCCCGACCCGGCGGTGAAGGTCGCCGAGCCCGAGGTCGAGAACATCGCGACGACGAGGTCGCCACCGGAGGTGGTCGTGATGGGGCCGCTCGACGGTGCCGTGCCGTTCCCTTCGGCCATGCGTGCCGGCCCGTCGAGGGCGCTCGACGTCGCGACACCGGAGTATTCGAAGATCGCGAAGCGCAGCGTCCCGCCGTTCACGCTGTCGGAGACCGTGATCGTGTTCGCACCGCCGGAGATGTTCTCGGCGTAATAGAGGCCGAGGGTCACGGTGTCGAGCGACTCGTTCTGCTGAAGCGCCTGGCGGTACGTGTTGCCGCGGGTATCGCTGACCGTGAAGGCCTGTCCGGTCTTGCCGGCGCGGATCGCGACGAGGATGAAGTTCCCCTGAGTGTTGCTCGCGGTGAACGCGAGCGTCGAGGAGGTCGTGGTCCCCGCGTCCTTCCCGACGTGCTGCACGAGCACGATCGGGAGCGGGCTGCCGCCGCCCGACGGAGAGATCGTCGTCGGGTCGGTCGCCGTGTCGTTCGCGGTGTTCGTCTGGCCGCCGCCCGACACCGAGGCCGCGTTGGTCAGCGGTGACGTCGCCGACGCCGAGACGTCCACGGTGAGCGTGATCGCGGGATAGCTCGCCGCCGCCGCGATCGCGTCGCTCCGCGTGCACGTCCGCGTCGAGACGGCGCAGGTCCAGCCGGTCCCCGCGAGATTCGTCGCGGTGAGCCCGGTGGGCAGCGTGTCGGTGACCGTGACGGTCCCCGAGGTGGGGCCGGATCCCGCGTTCGACACCGTGATCGTGTACGTCGCCCCGGTCTGCCCCTGGGTGAATGCCCCCGCGTGCGACTTCGCGATCGTCAGGTCGGGGGCCGACGCGACGATCGTCGCGGACGCCTGGGGCGAAGGCGTGCCGACGTTCCCGCGCGCATCCTGCGCCGTGACCTTGTAGTAGTAGGTCCCCGGCCCGGACGGGGTGTCCGTGTACGACGTCGCCGCCGGCTGCGCGATCCGGTTCCCCGTGGACGGCGTGAAGCCGCTCGTGGTCGCGCGGTGGACGTTGTACCCGGTGACGCCCACGTTGTCGGTCGCGGCGCTCCAGGAGAGGTTGACGCTCGCGCCGGAGACCGGCGCCTGCAAGGTCGCCGGCGCCGACGGCGGCTGCGTGTCGTTGCCGGCGGCCGGGAGACGCACCATGGCCGCGACCGACGGGATTCCCTGGTTGTCGACCAGGAACAGCATGTAGTTGCCGGGAGGCGCCGTGTTCCCGTCCGCCGGCGCGCTCACCGTGATCGAGCCCGCACCCGCGGTGAAGGTGACCGGCACGAAGCGTTGCGTCTGGTTGTACGCGTGGGTCACCGACCCGAGAGGGATCATCGACACGGACGCGATGCGCGCGGCGTCGGGCGTCCCCACCGAAAACGGCGCCCCGTACGCGAGGACCGCCGGCGGCGGCGTCGTGATCACCGGCCGCGGCCCCCTGAAGAGGTAGGGCGGTGCGTAGATCTCGGCGTTTTGCTGGTCCTTCGGGTCGGGCTGCGAGCGCCCGTTCTGACGGCCGCCGCCCGCGACGAGCACGGTCGCGTCGGGGAGGAGCAGCGCCGTCGAGTGGTACAGACGGGGATTCTGCATCGACGCCATCGTGGTCCAGTTCTTCGTCGCCGGGTTCCACAGCTCGGCCGTGAGCACCGCGGTCGAGAAGTCCGCCTTGTCGGTCGTCCGGCCGCCGCCGGTCACGAGCACCTGGCCGTCGGGCAGGATCGTCAGGTTGTGGTGGGAGCGCGGGAACTGCATGTTGCCGCCCGCCTGCCACACGGCACCGGCCTGGGTCATGTCGATCCAGTACGTCGTGTTGACCGCGGGGAACCCCTGCGCGTCCGCGGTCGCCTTCCCACACTTCATGACCTTGCCGGGGGCGTACATCGCGGACGAGTGGCCGTCGATGATGCGCGCGTCGTTGGTCGTCCACGTCTGGGTCGCAAGGTTGAGGACCTGCGAGGCGATCGCCTTGTCATCCTCGGCGGCGAGGAAGATCCGCCCGTCGGGGAGCACGTACAGGTGCGGGTAGTACTTGAACGCCTGGCGCGCCGAGTTGCCCATCGCACTCCACGCGTTCGACGCCGGATCGTAGATCTCCAGCTCGTCGGCGTAGCAGGTGGAGCAGGCGGTCGTTCCTCCCGCCACCAGCACGCGCCCGTCCGGGAGCGTCGTCCCGGTCGGGTAATAGCGGCCCTGGTCCATGAGAGGACCCGCCGACCACGTCTCGGTCACCGGATCGAAGAACGTCGTCTCCCTCGGGCCGAGGTCGTCCTGGAGGCCGACGATGCCGCCCAGCACCATCAGCCGCCCGTCCGAAAGTCCCACGTGCCCGGCGCAGAACAAGCTGACCGGGGAGTAGGTCTTCGGCACGAACGTCGTCGTGCCGCGCCGCCAGATCTGCGCGCCGGAGTTCGTCGTGTAGTCGGTCCAGGCGAGCACGTCGCCGGTGGGGAGGAGGTTCGCGTGGACCGCGACGATCGGCCAGCTCTGGACCGCGGACCACTGTCCGATTGACGACGCTCCCGTCTGCGTCACGGTCGTGGGATCGGTCGCGGCATCGTTCGACGTGTTCGTCTGGCCGCCGCCCGAGACGCTCGCCGCGTTGGTGACCGTCGCCGCCGCCGAAGCCGAGACGTTCACGGTGACCGTGATCGCGGGGTAAGCGCCCGCGGCCGCCAGCGCGTCGCTTCGCGTGCAGGTGAGCGTGCCGAGGGAGCAGCTCCACCCCGTCCCCGTGATCGCGGTCGGGGTGAGGCCGGCGGGAAGCGTGTCGGTCACGGTGACGGTCCCGCCCGTCGGCGCGTTCCCGCCGTTGCTGACCGTGAGCGTGTAGGCCGCGCCCGTCTGGCCCTGGGTGAACGACCCCGTGTGGGACTTCGCGATCAGGAGGTCGGGGGTGGGGGATGGGCCCCCACCGCCCGGGCGGAACGCCGCCACGGCGGCCGCCCAGGCCTGGCCGGGGGAGATCGCCGCCGACGCCGCGATCGAGCCCGCCGCCGCTTGCACCTGATCCTGCACCGCGAGCTTGCTCGAGGTCGAGGGGACGCGCTCCTCGATGACGGCGCCCGTGCCCGCGGTGAACGTCGCCGACTCGGACGTCGAGAACACGCCGATGACGAGGTCCCCGGCGGCGGTCGTCGTGATCGCGCCGCTGGACGGCGTACCCGAGTTCCCCTCGGCCATCCGCGGCGTGCCGTCGAGCGCGCTCGAGGTCGCGACACCGGAGTACTCGAGGATCGCGAAGCGCAGCGAGCCGCCGGAGACCGTGTCGGTGACCGTGACCGTGTTCGCGCCGCCGGCGATCCCTTCGGCGTAGTACAGCCCGACCGTCACCGTGTCGAGCGTCTCGTTCTGCTGGAGGGCGCGCCGGTAGGTGTTACCGCGCGTGTCGGACACGGTGAAGCTCTGCCCCGTGCCCCCCGCGCGGATCGCGACGACGATGAAGCTCCCCGCCGTGTTGGCCGCGGGGAAGGCGAGGGACGACGACGACGTCGTTCCCGCGTCCTTCCCGACATGCTGGACGAGGGCGATCGGCCCCCCGCCGCCGCCGGAGGGATTGATGATCGTCGGATCGTCGGCGCCGTCGTTCCCGGTGTTGGTCTCGCCCCCGCCGGACACGGTGGCGGAATTGGTGAGCGGCGACGAGGCCGACGGCGACACGAGGACCGTCAGCGTGATCGCGGGGTAGCTGGCCCCGGCGGCGAGCGCGTCGCTCCGCATGCACCTGAGCGTCGCGAGCCCGCACGACCAGCCGGTGCCCGAGATCGCGAGGGCGCTCAGGCCGGGGGGAAGGGTGTCCGTGACCGTGACGGTCCCCGACGTGGGGCCGGTCCCCCCGTTCGTGACCGTGAGGGTGTACGTGGCACCGCTCTGTCCCTGCGTGAACGACCCCGCATGCGCCTTCGCGATCGTCAGGTCGGCAACACCTGGGACGAGGATCGTCGTGGAATCGCTCGAGGTGTCGTTCGCCGTGTTCGTCTGGCCTCCGCCCGAGACCGTCGCGGCGTTGATGAGCGGCGACGACGCGGACGCCGAGACGTTCACGGTCAGCGTGACCGGCGGATACGAGGCCGACGACGCCAGCACGTCGCTCCGCGTGCAGGAGAGGGGCGTCAGGCTGCAGCTCCACCCGGCCCCGGAGAGCGCGGTTGCGCTCAACCCGGAGGGGAGGGAATCCGTGAGCGTGACGGTCCCGGACGTGGGACCCGTGCCCACGTTCGACACGGCGATCGTGTACGTCGCACCGCTCTGGCCCCGGGTGAACGAGCCGGTATGGCTCTTCGCGACCGTCAGGTCGGGCACGGGCCCTGCGGACCCCGCCTTGAACGCGGCGACCGCGGCCGCCCACGCCTGCGCGCTCCCGATCGTGGCCGACGCGGAGATCGGTCCGGCCGCCGCCTGGACCTGGTCCTGAACGGCGAGCTTCGCGGAGCCCACGGGCACGCGCTCCTGGATCGTCGCTCCCGATCCGGCCGTGAACGTGGCCGCCTCGGCGGTCGAGAACACGCCGAGAACCAGGTCCCCCGAAGCCGTCGTCGTGATCGTCCCGCTCGACAGGGCGGTCCCGGTCGCCTCGGTCATCCGCGGCGTGCCGTCCAGCGAGCTCGACGCCGCCACCCCCGCGTACTCGAAGATCGCGAAGCGCAGCGTGCCGCCGCTCAAGGTGTCGGCGACGGTCACCGTGTTCGCGCCGCCGGCGATCGCCTCGGCGTAATAGAGGGCCAGCGTCACCCCGTCGAGCGGCGCGTTGGCCTGGAGGGCGCGCCGGTAGGTGTTCCCGCGCGTGTCGGTCACCGTCACGAGCTGGTTGAGGGTCCCCGCCCGCACGGCGACCGCGATGAAGTTGCCCGCGGTGTTGCTCGAGGGAAAAGCCAGCGTCGAGCTCGTCGTGGTTCCGGCGTCCTTCCCCGCGTGCTGCACGAGCGTGACCGCCGCGCGCGCGCTCCGAACGGCGAGCGCGCCGACGATCCCGAACAGGATCACGCGTGCGATCGAGCGCACGCCGCCCCTGAAGACGTCGAAACCCAAGGACATGCTCACCCCACGACGCGGACGGCGACTCCTACGGTTTTACGCGGAAAAGAGCGAGACGGCAAGGCCTTTTGCCCGCCGAGGTTACTCCGCCTGTGCGGGATCTACCGTCCGCCGCATGAGGGAGGAACCCGATGGGCAGAAGCGACGGAGCGCCGCATGATTCCGCACGCATCACGCCCGTTCGCCCCGTCACCGGCCGCGCGGTCATTCAGGCCGACGCGACGACCACCCCTCACCGGTGTCGGGGCGAACGGGCGAGCTTCTCGACCTCGCTCAATCCTGGGTACAATCCGCGTCCCCCCGGCACAGAGGAGCTCGACATGATCGCTCGTCCCGTTCCCGCGCTCGCGGCCTTCTGCCTCCTTGCGTTCGCGCCGGTCCTCGCCGAAGAGGGCATGTGGATGCCCCGGCAGGTCCCCGACCTCGCGGGCCAGCTCGCGGACAAGGGCTACAAGGTCGACACGAAGAGCTTCTCGAACCTCGCGGGCTCGCCGATGGGAGCGGTCGTGTCGCTCGGCGGGTGCAGCGCGTCGTTCGTCTCGCCCGACGGCCTAATCATCACGAACCATCACTGCGTGCGGAGCGCGCTCCAGTACAACGCGACGCCGGAGCGCGACCTCCTCAAGGACGGCTTCCTCGCCAAGACCCGCGGCGACGAGCTTCCGGCGGGCCCGGGGACGCGCGCCTCGATCACGGTCTCGATGACCGACGTCACCGACGAGATCATCGGCAAGATCGATCCGGCGCTGTCCGACCGCGAGCGCTACGAGGTCATCGAGCGGCGGAGCAAGGAGCGCGTCGCGAAGTGCGAGAAGGGCGGCCTGCGCTGCCGCGTGGCGAGCTTCTTCGAGGGGAACCGCTACTTCGAGATCGCGCAGCAGGAGCTGTCCGACGTCCGCCTCGTCTACGCGCCGCACTCCGGCATCGGGCGGTTCGGCGGCGAGACCGACAACTGGCGCTGGCCGCGGCACACCGGGGACTACGCGTTCTACCGCGCGTACGTCGCGCCGGACGGTTCGAACGTGACCTACGCCAAGGCCAACGTCCCCTACCATCCGAAGCACTGGCTCAAGATCGACACGACCGGCGTCGATCCCGGCGAGACGGTGGTCGTCACGGGGTATCCAGGAAACACGCGGCGCCTGGACACGTTCCAGGAGATCAAGCGGATGGCGGAGTGGACGCTGCCGCGATCGATCAAGCGCGCGGAGGAGCAGATCGCGATCCTCGACGAGCTCGGCAAGCGCGACGCCGAGACCGCGATCAAGGTCCACAACCGCGTGGCCGGGCTGAACAACGGCCTCACGAACAACCGCGGGAAGCTCCAGGGCTTGCTCTCGTCGAAGCTGCTCGACTCGAAGGCGGCGCGCGAGAAGGCGCTGGCCGCCTGGATCGCGGCGGACGCGAAGAGGCAGAAGGAGTACGGCGAGGTCCTGCCGGCGCTCGACGCGCTGACCGCGGAGGAGAACAAGACGCGCCTGCGCGATGCGGTCCTCTCCGCGTCGGAGACGGGCTCGAGCGTGCTGTCGTCGGCCACCACGATCTACCGCCTGTCGCTCGACCGGCCCAAAGCCGATCTCGAGCGCGAGCCCGCGTATCAGGAGCGGAACTGGAAGCGGATCCGCGAGCGCGAGGAGCGCGCCCAGCGCACGCTCGACGCGGGCGTGGATCGCGCGATCTTCCGCTACAACCTCCTCGAAGTCGCGAAGCTCCCCGAAGGGTCGCGCCTCGGCGCTGTCGACCGGGCCGCGGGGCTGAGGGTGGGCATGACCGATCCCGAGGCGGCGACGGCGATCGACGCGTTCCTCGACAAGCTCTACGCGGGCACGCGGATGTTCGACAAGGACTTCCGGCTGTCGCTCCTGGACAAGTCCACGGCGGACGTGCTCGCGACCAAGGACCCGTTCGTCGACCTGGCGGTCGCCATGTACCCGGAGAGCCATGACGTGGAGGAGCGGAAGAAGGCGCAGGAGGGCCTGCGATCGCGCCTGGCGCCGACGTACATCAAGGCGCTCCTCGAGTCGTCCGGGGGCCTCCTGGCGCCCGATGCGAACGGTACGCTGCGCGTGACCTTCGGCAGGGTCGAGGGGGTCGCCGAGAAGGACGGCCTCGTCTACCTGCCGCAGACCACGCTCGCGGGGATCGTCGAGAAGAACCAGGGGAAGGGGGACTTCGACGCGCCCGCGCGCGAGATCGACGCGATCGCGGCGACGAAGGGCAAGGCCCTGCCCGTGAACTTCCTGGCGTCTGTGGACACGACGGGGGGCAACTCCGGATCGCCCGCCTTCAACGCGAAGGGAGAGCTGGTCGGACTGCTGTTCGACGGAACCTTCGACACGGTCGGCTCGGACGTCGTCTTCGATCCGGTGCGGACGCGTTCGATCCTCGTGGACATCCGTTACGTCCTGTGGGTGATGGGCGAGGTGGACGGCGCGACGGCCCTGCTGACGGAGATGGGAATCCGCTAGGAGGGGTCCGACCCCTTCTTCCAGTCCGCGGAGAGGCGCTCCCACGGGAACGCGGCGACGGAGAGCTTCAGCGCGTAAACCGCGCGCGCCTCGACGTCCACGTCGATCGTCTTGCGCAGGTCGAGGCCGTCCGGGCTCGTCAGCGAGAGCGCGAGGTCGTGCTCGCCGGGCAGCAGCCGGAACGTGAGTCCCGACAGGGCGGCCTCGTGGAGCAGCACGCGGCCGCCCTCCCGAATGTCGATGACGGCGTTCGCCGGCAGCCCTTCGGTCGCGACGATCACGCGCGACGCCTTTCCCGTCATCGCGGCGCGGAAGCGCTCGAGCACGTTGCCGCCGCGCTCCACGCGATTCTCACGCACGGTCCTGGCCGTCAGGAGCACGGCGAGGAGGAGGGCCGCCACGGCGCCGATCTGCCACCAGCGCTTCGCATCGATGCGGGAGAGCGCCGACGCCATCGCCCGGGCCCCTCGCACCATGCCCACCGCCGCGGCCGAGCCGATCGATCCCGCCCGCGCCTCGGCGCTGTCCACCGGTGCGGTCGCATCCTGCGGGCTCGCCGCCGCCGTGAGCGCGAGTCCGAACTCGCGCGCCGAGGGGTAACGGTCGTCCGGGGCCTTCGCGAGCGCACGGACGACGACGGCGTCGATCCCGGGCGACAGGCCGGGCGGCTCCGGCTCCAGGTGGCAGACGGAGTAGACGACCGAGGGGATGTCGTCGCCGACGAAAGGGCGCCGTCCGGTCGTGACCAGGTAGAACACGGCGGCCAGCGCGAAGACGTCGGCGCGGCCGTCCACCGTCGCGCCGCAGAGCTGCTCGGGCGCGGCGAACGCCGGCGAGCCCACGAACGTCCCGTCGCGGGTCAGCTCGGACTCCGCGACCCGCGCGATGCCGAAGTCGGCGATGCGCGCCCTCCCGTCGGTCCCGATGAGGATGTTCGCCGGCTTGACGTCGCGGTGGATCACGCCGCACCCGTGGGCGGCCTCGAGCGCCTCGGCGAGCTCGCCGATCCAGGCGACGATCTGCGAGAGCTCCGGGCGTGGGCCGGACTGCCGGATCGCGTCGAGGCTTCTGCCTTCGACCAGCTCCATGACGATGAACGGGCGGCCGTCGCTCGCCGTACCGACGTCGTAGACCGGGACGATGCCCGGGTGCGAGAGGCGGCCCGCCGCGCGCGCCTCGAGCAGGAACCGGCCCTCCCACTCGGATCGCTGATCCGGGGTCAGGCCTTCGGGGATGCGGAGGAACTTGACCGCGACCCGGCGTCCGATCCGCGGATCCTCGGCGCTCCAGATCTCTCCCGCGGCGCCGGCGCCGATGCGCTTGCGCAGGAGATACCGGCCCGCCACGAACGCGGCGGCTGGGGTGGATGCCGTCGACACGTTGGTCCTCCGGGAGACCAGTGGAAATGTAGGGTCGAGGCCGCGCGGGTCAACGTCATGGACCCGGACTGACGCCCGGTGTCAGTCCGGGTCCGGGAAAGCGCGGAATGGCGCGGAGGGACTCCCCCGGGAGCATGGCACGCGGATTGAGCTTCCAGGGGAGGGGGAGCCGCCCATGAGAGCCTCGACCCGTGGTTTCACGCTCATCGAGCTGCTGATCGTCGTCGCGATCATCGGCCTGCTCGCGTCCATCGCGATTCCCAACCTCCTGAACGCGTTGGACAAGGGCAAGCAGAAGCGCACGATGTCCGACCTGCGGTCGATCTCGACGGCGGTCGAGGCGTACGCGGTGGACAACACCCACTATCCGATCGTCAGCTCGGTCGTGGCGATCAAGGCGGTCGTGGACCCGGTCTTCATCGACACGATCCCGCAGTACGACGGGTGGCGGCACGATCTCCAGGTGGAGTCCATGTCCACCCAGTACACGATCTACTCGCAGGGGAAGGACGCGACCGGCTCGGACTGCTCTCCCGCGGTGACGACGACCTTCAACTCCGAGATCTGCATCACCAACGGCCGCTTCACGCGCTACCCGGAAGGGACGCAGCAGTAGTTACGGTCCGCAGGCGGCGATCGTCTGCGGCCGGCACGCCGATGGGGCCGGGCTCCGCTCGCCGGCCGCTCCCGCTCCGTACGACCCCTCCCGATCCGCGCGCAGCGGCACCACGAGGAAGTACCGGTCGCCCGCGCTCGGCGTGAGCGTGTACGCGCGCACGCCCCCGGTGGAGCAGGTCCGCTTCGCGTGACTCGAAAAGCTCCCCAGCGCGCCCTCGTAGACGGCGTAGTCGTCCGAGGGCGTGCAGGCGGGGCCCCAGGCCAGGGCGACGGCGCCCCCGGCCGCGCGATTCACGGTGAGCGGCGTTCCGCTTTCCGGGATCGATCCGGCGCCGAGGCACTCCACGAGCCCCCCGCACTCGTCGGGGACCCGGTCGAGGTTGCAGTCGAGGCTCGTGTCGGCGGCGAGGTCGGTCACGTCCGAGATGAAGTTGTTGTTGCAGTCCGGGAAGACGCGCAGGTAATAGACGTCCTGCTCGTGGTTGAACGTCGCGGCATAGGCGACGTCGGCGCCGGTCTCGTCGGAGACGAGCGTCGTGTAGTCGCCCATCTTGCTCTGCTGCGGCCACCCCACCGTGCTGTCGAAGGCGGGGCTCACGGGGATGTTCGGCGACCACGTCATGCCGCCGTTCCAGGAGTAGGCGTAGTACAGACGGGAGATGTTGTCCGTCCCGCTTTCGCGCGTGTCGTACCAGACCGCGTCGATCCGCCCGTTCGGCGCCACCGCGTGCGCCGCGAGCCACTGCCAGTTCCCGTAGGCGTCGTCGTTGACGCGGACGGGCGTGCCGAACGTCGTCCCGCCGTCCGTGCTGCGCGCGAGGAAGACGTCGGAGGGATCGACGCCGAAGGGGGTCGTGACCGAGGCGAGCACGTAGACGTGGCCGCGCGTCGGCCCGTTCGACCGGTCCACCGCGACGTTGCCTTGGCCGAGGAGCCCGGCGGGGTTCGGCGCGCCCCCGATCTGCATCGAGCCGCCGACGTCGACGACGCGGGCGTCGAAGGTCGGCGTCGATCCCGCGTTTTTCGCGTTGAACGAGCGGGCGAGCACGAACGTGTCGAAGTCCTGCGTGAACGTGCCGTCGATGCCGGCGGCGTAGAGGGTGCCGTCGGGACCGACCGCGAGCGTTCCGAACGTCGGCCACATCGCGACCGGGACCGGGTTCTCCCAGGTCGTGCCGGAGGTGGTCGAGCGCGTCAGCACGCTCGTCCCGCAGCACGACGCGAAGCGCTGCCAGATCCCGTACTGGTTCCCGTCCCCGACACCTCCGGTGCGATCGACGACGAGCCAGTTCTTGTCCCCTCCGAACGAGGGGACCGGCGCCCCCCACGTCACGCCGCCGTTCGTGGACGTGAACGTGTCCATGAGGAAGTTGCCCTTGAGGCTCTGGTAGTAGAAGACGCCGTGCCCGTCCGCGTCCACGACGGGATCGCTGCGGAAGACGCCGGGCGTGAGGACGCCCGGGAACGTCCAGTGCTGTCCCTTGTCGAAGGTGTACGCCCAGCCCGCTTGCCGGAAGTTCGACGCGATCGAATCGAACTGCCGCCAGGCGATGACGAGGTTGCTCGGGTTCAGAGGGTTCACCGCGATCGACGGCTCGTTCGCCGCGTCGCCGACGATGTTCGAGCCGGAGCCGTCCACGTTGACCTGGACGCTGACGTACGCGCCCCGCACGAGGACCTTCGGTGCCGAGCGCGCGAGCGGGTTGTCGCGCGCGGCGCTCTTGGCGGGCGGCTGATCGGGAACCTCGGGCTCGAGCTCCTTCGCCGCGGCCGTGGCGAGGAGGACGAGGACGATCGACGACAACCGCGCGAGCCGCTTCGGATCCATGACGCCCCCCGGAAAGGGACGAGTCTACGGGGAAGCGAGGTACCAGGTTGCCGCGACGAGCGCGATCGCCGCGATTCCGATGGAGCCCTGGACCGCAGCCGTGCGGGGGATCCGCAGCGCCGGACGACCGAGGAGCGTGCCGAGGGCCAGGCCTGCGAGGAAACCAAGGACGTGGGCCCCGACGTCGATCGGCTCACCGGGCCGCCCGCCACCCAGCCACGCGAGCATTCCGGCCCCGACGGCGAAGGGGGCCCACCGCCGGATCCGCCCGAGGGGAGAGCGTCTCCGCACCGCGTCGAACGCGACCTGCATCCCGAGCATGCCGAAGATCCCGGTCGAAGCGCCGACCGCGAGGTGCGTGGGAGGTTGGATCCACGCGTTCGCGAGGTTGCCGAGGGCGCCGGTCAGGACGAAGCCGAGCCACGCGACGCCGAACCCGGCGCTCTCCGCGAGCATGATCCCGAAGATGGATCCGAACAGGAGGTTGCCCGCGATGTGCGGGAGGTCCGCGTGGAGCGTGAGCGCCGTGACCGCGCGCCACCACGCCCCGGCGCGGATCGCCGCCGCGTCGGCGCGACCGGCGTCGTAGGCGCCGGCGCGCCAGAAGACCGCGAGCACGGCGGCGTAGACCGCCGCGGCCGCGAGGCCCCAGCTCATCGGGGGCGAGGCGTCCTGCGACACCACGGAGGGCGGGTTCTCGCGATCGTACTTGTCGATCTCCGCGCGGGCGCGCGGTCCGTCCTCGGCCGCGACGGCCACGACGTGCTTTCCGTCCAGCTCGACGATCGCCGAGTCGATGCCGAGGGCGTGGAGGACGAGCGCGCGCTCCGAGGCCGCCTGGAAGTCGAGGAGGTGCGTGACCGCGGTCGAGAAGGTGCGCACGATGACGGCGCGGAGCTTAGCTCGTCCGGGCCCTCAGCGCCCCCTGCTCGATCCACCAGGCGTACAGGCGGCGCACGCGGAACGGGTCGATCGGGATCTCGTGCTCGCAGGCGTCGGGCGTCAGCCCCTTCGCCGCGCGGTCCCACACCTGGCTCGCGAACTTCGCGTTGTCCTCGTCCTCGGGGCGCACGGCGGGGATGCCGACGGGCTCGAGGCGCAGGCCGTCCGGCGCGATCGCACGGGCCCGCTGGTACTCGTCGTGCCGGCGCGCGCCTTCCAGGATGATCTGCATCGGGTCGAGCGTCGTGTGGTCCTGGGCGCGCGGGACGGCCGCCGCGTTGGTCGTGCGGAAGCTGAACGTTCCCGGGATCGGCTTCTCGAAGATCAGGTAGGCGGCGGGCTCTCCCGTGAGCTTCCCGGCCTCGCACTTCGTGATGCGTCCCTTCGCGAGGCCGAACATGCCGATCGGCTGCTGCTGCTTGTCCGCCAGGCTCAGCTCGCCCGTCGCCTCCGAGCCCTGGAGCGATTGGAGGAGGCTCGGGAGCCCGAACAGCTCGAGGTCGCCGGTGAGCGCCTCGGTCGAGGCGGCCGTCGTCCCCGCCTTGGGGCCGAGCTTGGCGAGCGCCTTCGTCGCGGCCTCGGCGGTCGGGTGATTCGGAAGGGCGGCGATCACGGCCTCGAGCGCCCCGCGCACCTCGGCCGTTGGCGTGCCGGACAGCGCCGCCACGAGCGGGGCCAGCTCGGCCGGCGGCCGCTTCGTCGAAAGGCCGAGGACCTTCTTGGGGATCAGGTCCCGGATCATCTTCACGAGGATCGCGAGCTGCTCGGGATCGACCGAGAGGTCGACCCACCCCAGGTGCTCGATGCGCGCCATCGTGTCGCCGAAGTGGTGGTTCCGCTTGAAGGCGTGGCCCGCGATCGCGCGGATCGCCTGCTGGGAGCCGTGACGGGCGAGGGCGGAGCAGAGGCGGTCCAGGAATTCCCATTCCTCCTGACTGCCGCCGCCCCGCGAGAGATCCGACTCCATGTCGTGCAGCCGGTCGAGGAGCGCGGACTCCGCGCTGCGCTCATGCATCTGACCCAACGCGCCGAGCGCCTCCTTCGCGGACATCGGGGGCTGGCCCTTCCCGATCATCTTCTCGAGGAGCGCCATCTCCTCCTCGAGGCGATCGTGTCCCTTGCGCGGGATGCGCCTCAGCAGGAAGGCGAGGTTGCGCCCGAAGTACCCGAGCGGGTCGGGCTTCTCCCCGGCGGTGGTCGCGCGGAGGCGGTCGAGGATCGCGTTGCGGCACGCCTCGCCGTGGACCTCCAGAAGGGCGAGGATCAGCTTCCGCCGATCGCGTCGCGGCTCCCCGTCGAGCTCGTCGAGAAGCGCGCCGGCGCGCATGCCGGGAAAGAAGTCGAGGACGAGGCGGAGCAGCGCGTGCTTCGTCTGGTTGTCCACGAGCTTGCGGATCACGGCTTCGGAGATCGCGCCCTCGGCCTGGGAGAGCACCTGGCCGACGATCGTGGGGTCGGGGTGCTTCTCCGCGATGAGCTGCTTGGCCGCCTCGAGGATCGAGACCGTCTGCGCGAGCCGGCCCTCGTTGAGCTGCTCGATCGCGGCGTAGATCATCTCGCCCCAGCGCTTGGCCTTCTCCTGCGAGTCCGGCGCCAAGGAGACGATCCGGTTCATCGCCTCGAGCGAGCGTCCTTGGGGGGCGACGACCTCGCCCTGAGGTCCGACGGCGGTCCATCCGGGGAGGTTCCAGCCCAGCGCGCGGAACACCTGGCCCATCGGGGCGGCGTTTCCCGTGCCGCGGACCTTCTCCATGTGCCGCGACAGCTCGCCGTCGGTCTTCGACTCGAGCGCGGCGGTGGCGAGGACTTGCGCGAACGAGCCGACGTCCGGCGTATCCGCGAGCTTGTCCGGAATCTTGATCGACGCGAGCCGGTCGAGCAGGAGCGTCAGCGCGGCGGTTCCCCGCGCGATCTCCCGGGCGCTCGGGGGGGTGGCGGATGCGGATCCCACGGCTCCGAGCTTGGACTCCGGAATCGGGCCGAGATGGGACGCAGCCCTCGCGGCGACCGCGGCGGCGCCCGCCGCGGCATCGCCGGTGCCGTCTCCACCGCCACCGCCGCCGCCTCCGCCGCCTCCACCTCCGGTGCCGGCATCGCTTCCGGAGCCGCCGTGGAGGTACTTCGCGCGCGACGCGGTCGCCGCCTCGCCCTCGCCGAGGCGGGAGAGGCGCATCTTCAGGTCGTCGCGCTCGGCGACGGGGCAAGCCTGGACGAGAATGCTCGAGGCACCTTGGATGTAGCGGAGCATCGGCTCGCGGGGCAGCAGCTCGAACTCGGCGAGAAGGTAGAGCTTGTGGAGCGAGTGGTAGACGAGGTCGGAGGCGAGCACCCGCTCGTTGCGCCTCGAGAGCTGGCCTTGGACCCACTCGGCGATGACGCGCGCGGCGATCTCGGGGGAGCCGGGGAGCAGCTCCTCGAAGAACTCCGCCGCGGTCAGCGGCGCGATATCGTCGGAGAGATACCGCTGCAGCTCGTGGGCCGCCGCTTTCAGCTCGTGCTGGGGTGAATCGGGCATCTTGAGAGAACCCCCCGGGGCAATTTGGTGCCCCGGGGGAGGATCGTCAATTCACCGCGCTCAGCAGTGCTGAAGGGCCTGAAGGGCGCGCTCGATCGCCCAGGCGTAGGCGTCCACGACGTCGCTGGGGTCGGCGCCGGGGTCGGCGTTCAGGGCGTCCGCGCTCGCCAGCTCGTCCTCGGCGGCGGGGGCGGACCCGCAGGCGGCGACGGCCTGGTCCACGTTCCAGACGGCGATCATGCGGGCGATTTCGAGGATGTCGTCGATGAGCTCCTTGGCCTCGGGCGTGCCCAGGGCCTCGAGCTCGTTGACGGCGAGGCCGAGGTAGGTCTTCAGCGCGTTGTCGTCGCGGGCGGGCTGCACGTCGACGAGCTCGTGCAACGACTCGAGGGCCCAACTCCTTGCGGAGCCCAGGCCGTCCGCGTCGAGGCGGCCGCCCGGCTGGGCGAGGTCGCGCAGCTGGAGGATCGCGAGATCGCGCAGGGACCCCTGAAGCGGCGTCGCCTCGACGGCGGGGGACGACGCCAGAACGACGCCCTCCACGTCGACGACGACGCTTCCGGTCCCGGCGACCGTGGAGGTGGCGACGGCGCTGTAGGTTCCGTCGCCCAGGTCCTGGACCGGCCCCGACAGCTCGAGCGGCCAGAGGAGCGACGCGTCGATCGCGACCGCGAGGCCGCGGCCGAGCAGCTGCCCGTCCGCATCGCGCGGCACGATCGTGATCGTCGCGATCGAGACCCCGTTCGCGGGGATCGACGCCGGCGCCGCACCGACCGTGGAGACCGACGCGCTCACCGGGGCCGAGCCCGGGTCGCCGTCGTCGAAGCCGATGCGGATGACGCCGGTGCCGGAGAGGGACTGGACGGAGATGTCCAGCCGCTCTCCGCTCGCGTCGTACACCGCATAGAAGTAGTTCGAGGCGTCGTGCGACCGGAGAGCGGACTCGTCGAACGGGGCCGTGGTCACCACGGCCACGCTGGCGGAGCCCGGGTCGAGGGACGCGCCCTCGATCTCCCGGTGCACCTGGAAGGGACCGGCGGCGAATGCGGGGCCGGCGGCGGCGATCAGCAGGGCGGCGAGCGTGTTCCTCATGGCGTCTCTCCTCGTGGGGGAAAAGCTCGGACCCCACGAGGGGCGGTCAACGCCCGCCGCCTTGGACATTCGTCAAAGGTTCAAGCGGAGGCCGTCCGGTGCCGCCGACACCGCCGACCGGTGCTCCGAGACTTCAGAAGATTTTTTTTCGGGAAGGGTTGAACGGGGCGGGAAGAGAGGGCCGGAGCCCCCGCACGAGGGCGGAGGCTCCGGATTCGTAATCGCTCAGTCCGGGCAGATCTGATCGGTGCAGTAGATCGCCTGGCACTTCTTGTACGCGGTCACGATGCCCCAGCTGATGGTGCTGCCGCAGCAGCCCGTGCCGCGCGCCCCGACCGCCGTCTTCATCTTCGCGTCGGAGTAATACGTGCACACGTTGGGGCCGCTGATGATCACCGCCTTGGCGGGCGTCAGGCTCGTGACGTAGATCGACGCCGCCGCGAACACCGCGATCGCCGCGGCGGTCCACCTGACCCTCTTCTCGATCCTCCTCATGCGTTCTCCCCTGGGCTCGTTCGAGCCCGCAATGACGCCCCCCAGCGCCGAGGTTTAGGACCGGAAGAGCATATCCCGTCAGGCGGTGGTTTCGACCCCGATCGAGACGGCTTGCTTCTTTCCGTCCACCGTCCGGTAATTGACCGTGACCTTCTCTCCGCCGCCGACGTCCGACAACGCGATCTTGCGGCCGGCCTTGATGATCTTCGCGTCGGCCGGAACGACCACCGTCACGTCCTCGGTCTTGCCGGAGCCGGAATCGACCTTGACGAGAATCGATCCCGACGTCGCGTCCGCCGAGACCACCGTCCCGCTCATGGTCGTCAGCTTCCCTTCGTCCGCGGCGACGACGGCCGGGCTCGCGAGCAGTCCGGCCGCGAGGAGCAACATGGCTGATCTCATCGTGCTCTCCTTTCGAGTTGACTCACACTTTCCCCATCATTTCACAGCAGCAACACGCGTGCCGGTGCGTGGGTCACGTCCTCCCACGGCTTTAACCGGGCAGGCGCTCCCGACCGTGCAGGATCGGCATGGGGCAAACCCCTCGACAACGTTACACCGCACTGTGTAGTCTGCGAAATCGCACAGGAGGTCCCACGATGAGATCCCGTTTTCCCCTCGCGCTTTCGACCCTCGTCCTGGGCGCCGGAGCGGCGCTCGCCGACGACGTGACCGGTGCCAACCGTTTGCTGTGTCACGCGGACACGATCAACATCTGCTACGACGACGGGACGTGCGAAGCCGGCTCGGCCGACGCGCTCAACCTGCCGCAGTTCATCGAGGTCGATCTCGTGGCGAAGCGCATGAGCACGACGAAGGCGAGCGGGCTCAACCGCGCGACCGCGATCGAGTCCTTGAAGCGCCCCGAAGGCGCCGGCACGCTCGTCCTCCAGGGGTTCGAGAAGGGACGGGCGTTCAGCTTCGTGATCGAGGAGAAGACCGGCGCCGTGACGATCGCGGTCGCCGGCCCCAGCCGCGGCGTCACCGCGTTCGGCGCGTGCACGCCGCTTCAGGAGACAAGATGACACGCGTGATCGTCGCCGCCGCGGCGGCTCTGTTGCTCGTTCCCTGCGCCCACGCCCAATCCTCCGTCCAGCCCGCGACGGGAAAGACGCTCGCGGCGACGATGAACGTGTACGCGTTCCCGACGAAGGGGCAGTCCCCCGAGACGCAGTCCACCGACGAGGCCGCTTGCTACGACTACGCGGTCAAGACCGTCGGCACCGACCCGTTCACGCTGCAGAAGCAGTCGCAGGCGCAGGCGCAGCAGACCGAGGCGCAGAAGCAGCAGGCGCAGCAGGCGGGCAAGGGGGCGGGCGTCAAGGGTGCGGTCGGCGGTGCGGCCGCCGGCGCACTCATCGGCGAGATCGCCAGCGACGACGCCGGCGAGGGGGCGGCGATCGGCGCGGCGGCGGGAGTGGTCCATGGCCGCCGCAAGGCCAAGCGCGCCCAGGGGGAAGCGACGGCGCAGGCGGAGGCGCAGGGGCAGCAGGCGCAGCAGGCGACCGCCGCGCAGATGGACAATTTCAAGAAGGCCTTCAGCGTCTGCCTGGAGGCCAAGAGCTACATGGTCAAGTACTGAAGAGGTCACGGAAGCGCCGCGCGGTCTCCGGCGCGAAGCCTGCGTAGTGGTTGTTGAAGTAGGCGACCCCCTTCACCGGCACCGGCCGCTCGCGCAGGACGGCGGCCCAGCGGGCCAGCTCGTCCGTGCGATCGAGGGCGGTGGAGTCCCAATCGGCGGCGCGCTTCCCCTCCGCCTTCAGCTTGGCGACGAGCGCGTCCATCGTCTTGTGATCGCCGATGAAGCGGAGGTAGACGTCGTCCGTGGTGCGGGGGTCCGGCCCGGCGAACAGGCGGTCGGGCCCCGGCATCGTGTAGTACGCGGAGAACGCGAGGGTCACGCCCCGCGCGCGCAGGAGGTCGAGCAGCGGCGGGGCGATCCACGCCGCGTTCCTCACTTCGACGGCCAGCCGTGTCTCCCTCGGCCAGTCGTCCAGGAACCGGCGGAGGCGCTCGCGAAAGCCGTCCCCGGTCGCGTACTCCGCGGCATCGGCGCGCTTCGCGACGTACGGGAACTGCGCGAGGATCGGCCCGAGGCGGTCGCCGAGCCGGGACATGACGGCCAGGAACTCGCGGGTCGGGTCGCCCGCGTCCACCAGGCCTCGCTCGTGGGTGATCTCCTGGGGGAGCTTCGCCGCGAAGACGAACCCCTCCGGAGTCCGGGCGCGCCAGCCGTCCACGGTGGACGGTGCGGGGATCCCGTAGAAGGTGGCGTCGCACTCCACCGTGTCGAAGTGCTGGGCATAGAACGGGAGGTAGTCCGCCGGCTTCGCGTTCGCGGGGTAGAACGGTCCGCGCCAGTCGGCGCTCGACCAAGACGACGTTCCGATCCGGAGCATCCCACGGAGTCTAAGTCATGACGTTTTGTCGGCTCCGTCGGCTCCGGCGCCTCGAAAGAATCCGTGGCGGCCGCAGCGTACTGTGGGTAAGTCTTTTACCTATGAGAGGGGTGATCGGGGTGTTCCTGGCGGCGGCCGCCGCCGCGGCGGCGCTGTCGGCGCGCGCGCAGTGCCTGAACAACGTGCCGCACACGACGGGCACGTGGCAGACGCTGTCGTACCAGATGCCGATCAACCCGATCTCGACGACCCTGCTCCGCGACGGCCGGATCCTGATCGTGGCCGGATCCGAAAACGACGCGAGCAACAACCACGCCGGCGCCGACACGTACCGCGTCGCGGTATGGGACCCGACCGTGCCGGACGCCACCGGCTTCACGATGGACCGGATCCCCTACGACGTCTTCTGCAGCGGCGTGACGCAGCTCCCCCACGGGCTGATCATGATCAGCGGCGGAAGCGCCGACTACGTCTTCACCGGCGAGAACCGCGGCACCTTCTTCGACCCGGCGACGAACCAGTTCTTCCAGACGCAGAAGATGACGGACGGCCGGTGGTACGGCACGGCGACCGTGCTCGGCGACGGCCGGATCCTCGCGCTGTCCGGCCTCAACGGCGGCGGCTCCACGACCAACCGCTACGAGATCTACAACGTCAACAGCCCGACCGCCGCCGGTTGGACCGCTCCGGTCGCGGAGACGTTCACGCCGCCGCTGTTCCCGCGCTCCTTCCTGCTGCCGAACGGCAAGATGTACTACAGCGGCCACGGCTCGGGGACCAGCAACGGCCGCGGCTACATGTACGACACGGTCGCGGGCACGTGGTCGAACTCCGCGCTGACCGATGCGAATCGCAACTACGGGACCGTCGTGCTCCTCCCGCTGTATCCGCCGGCGTACGCGACGAAGGTGCTCGCGCTCGGGGGCGGGGGAAGCCCGTCGCTCAAGACGACGAAGGTGGTCGATCCCTCCACGGCGACGTCGTCCACGACGTGGTCGAGCGGACCCGACATGGTCACGGAGCGGATCGAGCTCGGAGCCGTTCTCCTCCCGAACGGCCGCCTCCTGGTCCACGGCGGGTCGACCAACAACGAGAGCCCCGACGCGAACGGCAAGAAGGCGGAGATCTACGATCCGGTGAGCAACACGTTCACCCCCGCCACCGCGGGAACCGCGGCGTACTCGCGCCTCTACCACTCGACCTCGCTCCTGCTTCCCGACGCGCGCGTCGTCAGCATGGGCGGAAACTCCGGGAATCGCGGCCGGTACCTGGGGGCGATCGAGCTGTACACGCCGTCCTACCTGTACGACGCGAACGATCGCCTGATCACGGCGGACCGGCCGCAGATCGTCTCGGCCCCGACCTCGCCGCTCAACTACAACACCGGCTTCTCCGTGAGCTACACGAGCACCTCGTCGATCGCGTCGGCGGTGCTCATGCGCCCGGGTTCCACCACCCACGCGTTCGACATGGAGCAGCGCATGGTCGGGCTGTGCGGCTCCGCACCGCAGCCGGCGTGCTCGGGGAGCGGCGGGACGCTCGACCTCACGACGCCCTCGAGCGGGAACGTGGCGCCGCCCGGCTTCTACATGCTCTTCCTCCTGGACGCCGCGGGCGTCCCGTCGGTCGCGAAGTTCATCGAGCTGTCCCCGTATGCCGGGACCCCGCCCGACGGCGTCATCACGACCCCCGCGAACGACGTGACGATCAACGCGGGCCAGACCGTCAACTTCGGGACGACGACCAACGCGACCAAGTACAACTGGCTCTTCCCCGGAGGCACCGTCGGCGGCGCGGCGTACTCCACCGCCAAGAATCCGGGGAACGTGACGTACAGCACCGCCGGGGAGCACTACGCGACGCTGATCGTCGGTGCCTCGAACGGGGACACGGATCCGAGCCCCTCGGTCCGGCGCATCCACGTCCTGCCGGCCGCGGCCGACTTCAAGCTCGGCATCGCGCAGGAGTCGCGGACGGTCGTGCCCGGGCAGCAGGCGACGTTCACCGTGACGCTGACCCCGATCAAGGGATTCACCGGAACGGTCAACTTCTCCGCCGAGAGCGAGGGAGGAATCCCCTCCGGGGTCTCGCTCGCCGGGTTCAGCCCCCCGTCGCTCACCGGCTCCGGCACCACGACGCTGACCGTCAACACCACGACGTCCGCGGTCCCCTACGCGCTCTCGCTGACGATTCACGGGGACACGGCGACCGTCGGCCGTACCACCTCGACGAGCCTGCTCATCAACCCGCGGATCCCCGACGGCCTCATCGCCACCGGATCGACCGGACAGGTGCAGCTCTCGTGGCTTCCGGCCACGGGCGCGAACGGCTACGAGGTGCGGCGCAGCCTCGCCGGCGGCGACGGCTTCCAGTCGATCGGGTGCACGTCGACGCCGAACTACACGGACCTGAACGTCGTCAACGGGACGGGCTACGACTACGTGGTGGTCGCCACGTACGCCGGCGGCCCCGCCGCGGGAGGGGCCTCCGCGCCTTCGGCGATCGCGTCGGCGACCCCGCCGTGCGCGACGCCGACGTACTCCGGGCTCCTGACGGCATCGAAGTCGGGCGAAGGCTCGCTTTGGGAGTGGACCGGGGGCGGGGCCACCGCGTACGACTTGATTCGCGGCGACCTCACGACGCTGAGATCGTCCGGCGGGGACTTCCAGGCGGCGGTGAACGCGCTGCCCGTCGCCGAGGGAGGCTGCCTCGCGAACGACACGGCCTCGCTTTCGCTCGGCGATCCGTACGCCGACCCGGCGATCGGCGAGGGGTTCTTCACGGTGATCCGCGCGGCGACCCTCCAGTGTCCCGCGCAGCACGGCACGGCCGACGACGGCTCGCCGAGCCAGATCGCGGCCCGGGACGAGGGGATCGACTCGGCCGCGCTCAGCTGCCCTTAGGCACCAGCTTCCACACCGTTCCCGACAGCGACAGCACGTAGACCTCGCCCGCCTCGTCCTCGCCGAACGAGGCGATCTGCGAGAGCCGCCCGTCCGGGTCGAGCGCCTTCTTCCAGTCCCAGTGGTCCACCGCCGCGCGGCGGGCCCGGTCGAAGCGGAAGCTGCGGAGGAGGGCCGTGCAGTAGTCGGCGTAGAAGTACCGCCCCGCGAGGGCCGGGATCGCGGCTCCGCGATAGACGACGCCCCCCGTCACCGAGCACCCCTCGTCATGGCCGTATTCGACGACCGGGGCGACGTACCCGGCGGTCGAGCAGGTCTCCGAGCGATAGCAGCGCGATCCCTCCATCACGTTCCACCCGAAGTTGGCCCCGTCGAGCTCCGAGAGCGGGAGGGCGTCGATCTCCTCCCACTTGTTCTGACCGACGTCGGCGATGAAGAGGTCGGCCGTCTTCGCGTCGAGCGCGTAACGCCAGGGATTGCGAAGTCCGCGCGCGACGATCGTCGGCCGCGGGGTCCCTTCCGCGCCGGGATCGAGGCGCAGCATCTTCCCGAGGAGCGCGCGCGGGTTCTGGGCGTTGCCGCGCGGATCGCCCCCCGAGCCGCCGTCCCCGAGGCCGATGAGGAGCTTCCCCTGCGGATCGAGGAGGAGATGGCCGCCGTTGTGGTTCGCGTACGGCTGCTCCACGTGGAGGATCTCCCGCTCCCGCGCGATCCGGCCCACGTCCGCGGCGGGGGAGGCGGCGACGATCTCGACGACGCGCGTGTCCCCCTCGCGGTCCGTGTAGTTGACGTAGAGGCGCCCGCTCTTCATGAAGTCGGCCGCCACCGCGAGGCCGAGCAGGCCCTGCTCGCTTCCGCGCGACACGCGCGCCGAGAGGTCGAGGAACGGCGCGTCGAGGAGCCGCCCGGCCTTGAGCACGCGGATCCGGCCGGTCTTCTCGACCAGGAAGAGGCGCTTGGCCGGGTCTTTCGGCGCGAACGCCATCGCGAGCGGCTGGTCGAGCTTCTCCGCGACCTTCGCGAGCGCCACCTTCGAGGCGACGTCCGGCGGCGCGGGGACGAGGGCGAGCGCGACCGCGGCTACGGCGCGGAGACCGCCTCGACGATCTTCGCGCGGAGCGCCTGGTCGGGGAGCATCCCCGCTCCCGCGGCGAGATCGTCCCTCATGTGCGCCGCCTTGGCGGTCGCCGGGATCACGCAGGTCACGGCCGGGTGCGCGAGGACGTACTTGAGAAGGATCTGGGCCCACGAGTCGCATCCGATCTCCGCCGCCCACGGGGGAAGGGCGCGTCCGCGAACGCGGGTGAAGATCTCGCCGTCCTCGAAGGGGCGGTTGACGAGGACGGCGACACCGCGGTCCGCCGCGAGCGGGAGGAGCCGCTTCTCGGCGTCGCGGGTCACGGCGGAGTAGTTGAGCTGCACGAAGTCGAGCGGCTCCTCCTTCATCACGGCTTCGAGCTCCGCGTGCGCGTGCACCTGATAGTGGGTGATCCCGACGTAGCGGATCCGCCCTTCCTTCTTCCAGGCGCGCACCGTCGAAAGCTGCGTGCGCCAATCGACGAGGTTGTGGACCTGCATGAGGTCGATCCGCTTCGTCTTCAGCTTTGCGAAGGACTGCTCCATCTGACGGATTCCCTCGGCCCGGCCGGTCGTCCAGACCTTCGTCGCGAGGAAGAGCTTGCCGGCGAGCCCGAGCTTCGTCGCGACGTCGCCGACGACGCTCTCGGCGGTGCCGTACATCGGCGAGGTGTCCACGACGCGGGCGCCGGCCTCGACGAGCGCCCGCATCACGTCTTCGATCGGGGCCCGCGCGGCGTCGGACGCCCCGACCTCGAAGGCGTCGGAGGTGCCGACGCCGACGACGGGGATCGCCTCTCCGCTCGACGGGATCTTCCGGGTGAGCATCGACGGGCGCTCCGGGGCGGCGAGAAGGCGCTTCGCCACGAGACCAGCCGACGTCGCGAGCATCGCCTTGAGCAGCGCGCGGCGGCCGTCGTCCCTCATCCCCGCAGCATAGTCTCCGCGAGGTCGCGCAGCACCTCGTGACGAACGCCGGGGAGGAGCTCGAGGCGCCGCGCGTAGCGGACCGCCCGCACGGGCACCGCATCGAGCAGGCCGGAGATCTGCTCGAAGAGGCGCCTGGTCCTCGCCGGATCGTCGAGGTGGAGCTGGAAGCAGGACTTGAGGAGCGCGACGAACCCCTCGCGGGGGGGAAGGAGGGTCGCCTCGGCGCGGTCGGCTTCCGCGGCCGAGGACGGCTCGTCCAAGAGGTAGATGCCGCGGAGGGGGTAGGCACCGCTCGTCCCGAGCCGGATGCGCCGCTTCGCGCTGTCATGGGAGACCGGGCCCGCGTCGGGCAGGTCGGGCTGGGGGGCGAGCCTCAGCCCGGGATACGTCGCCTCGGCCTCGAAGCCGCCTTCGACGTGACGCCTCACGAAGATCCCGTCGTCGCCGAGGAGGAGATCCCCGTCGCGCACGAAGCGGGCGCACAGGGTGGACTTGCCGGCGCCGGAGGCCCCGAGGAACGCGCAGGCTCCCGACGCGGTGACGACGCACCCCGCGTGGAGCACGAGCCGGCCGCGGAACGCCGCTACGCGCGGCAGGAGCTGGTCGCAGACGAGGTGCTCGACCGTCTCGCGGGGAACGCACGGCTCGAGGAGGACTTCGATCGACCGCGCGTCGTCACGGACGACCGCGCGACCCCAGCCGGGAAAGCCGAGCGTGTAGTCGTCGCCGTCCTTCGCGCACGACAGCGACACCGAGCCGTCGGAACGGCGCCAGAGGTGACCCCACGCTGCATCCGCGAGCGTCAGCGGACGCTGAAAGGTCAGCACGCACTCGGGGAGCGCGTCCTGGGCGGAGGGGAGCTGCGTCAGCTCGAGCTCGCTTCCGACGATGAGATCGCCGAAGCGATGGAGGAACACCTAGGGGCGCTTCGGGCTGCTCCCGGGGGAGCCTTCGTTGGCGTTCCCGGTGCCTCCGGCGGTCAGCTCCTCGAGCGCGCCGTACTCGGTGATCGTGGGCGGTGCATACGGCTTCTTTTCCTGCTTAGTCATGCGGCATCGCCACCATCGTCGCCCGCGACTCTTCTTCGGCTCGCGGGGAAAGCGCACACGCCCCCACGGGGTGCGCGCGCGCATCATACGCGCGAAGCCACCGCGAAAGAAGAAGTGTTTGCCAGATCGACGCACCGTCGATCGGATCGCGGGCCGCGTCGAATCGATCGACGACTCGCCGCCATGCGTCGAGATCGACGAAGGGAGCGAACGCCGACATGGTGTCGGCGTCGAGCGCGGCTGCGCGCGTGAAGCGTGCGGCGATCGCGTCCTCGAGGAAGCGGGGGCCGAGCCGCACCCATCGTCCCGCGCGCCAGCGCACCGCGTCGGGAAGGATCCCGCCCGTCGCACGACGAACGATCGCCTTCGACCAACCGTCGCGGACCTTCTGGTCCCAGGGAAGGGCGAGGCCGAGCTCGACGACGCGCCGGTCGAGGAACGGGTGGCGCGCCTCGACACCCTGACTCGCCGCCGCCCGCGCGTATCTCTCGAGCGCCGCGACGAGGTACGGGTGCGTCAGCTCGGCCGCCTGGCGCGCGCGCGGATCGAGGGAGCGTCCCGCCGGGCGATGCGCGGCGAGCGCCTCCAGGCGCTCGTCGATGCGGACGCGGCGCGCGAGATCGGGGTGGATCAACGAGTCGCGGAGCGAGACGCCGTGCCGCCGCGCGCGTCTCCACCGTCGTACCGCGCGTTGCACCGCCAGGGGCGCCGCCGCCCGGCGCAGGCTCCCCGCGAGGAGGCGCAGCGGAGAGGGGAAGCCGGGGTCCGCGTGGCGGTAGAAGCGGGTCAGCCCGCGCGCCTCGCGGATCGCGCGGAGCGGCGCGCCGTTCCTCAGGAGCGCGTCCACGTAGTCGGGCTCGAGCGACGCCACGGCATCCCCGTCCACGCCGTCGAGGACGGAGCCCGCCCCGCGCTCGCGCGCCGCGGCGTACGCGAGCACGGGAAGGACCATCGCGGCGTCGAAAGGCTCGGCCCAGGAGGCGAGGAAGCGATCGAGCGCCCCGGCATGGGCCGGGGCGTCCTCGCGGAAGATCAGGATCGGATCGAGCCCTCCGCCCGCGAGGACGTCCCGCACGCGCGCCGTCTCCTCGCACCCCGGATCTCGCGTGACCGCGGAGACGGTCGTCACCGGGCGGAGCCGGCGGGCGACGCCGGCGATCGCGGAGGAGTCGAGCCCGCCGCTGAGCAGGACCGCGGTATCCGCGTCGAGGCGCGAGGCGACCGCGGCGGAGAGCGTCGCGAGGAAGGCCTCGGCGTACTCGCGATCGTCGCGAAGGCGGAGCGTTCGCGACGGATCCGGAGCCCACCAGCGGGACCGCGTCGCGCGACCGTCCTCGACGACGAGCCGGTGCGCCGGCGGGAGGCGGAGGACCTTCTCGAAGAAGGTCGTCTCCGCATCGATCCCTTCGAGCTCGGGGACGAGCGCATCGGCGACGCGCCGCTCGTCGAGGACCGGTGGCACGCCGAGCGCGAACAGGTCGCCGATGCGGGTCGCGTAGCTCAGTCGCGCTCCGGCGAGCCGGTAGTGGAGGGGCTTCACGCCGAGCGGGTCGCGTGCCGCGAGGAGCCTGCGGCGGGGGCCGTCGTGGAGCACGAATGCGAAATCGCCCAGGATCCGGTCGACGCACGCGTCGCCCCAGCGGAGATAGGCGAGCCGGATCAGCTCGGCGTCCGGATACGCCGCGGGCCGCACGCCGAGGTCGGCCGCGAGCGCGGCCCGCTCGTCGAGCCTCACGTCGGCCGCGATCGTGACGCCGGGAGCACCCGCCGCCTCGATCGTCCCGGCGATCGCGCTCATGCGAAGTCGTGATCGAAGGGGGCGAAGCTCGCGAGGACGTCTGAGGCTTCGGCCACGGGCGCGCCCTCGTGCTCGATCCACGCGTGCGCGCGGAGCGCGGCACCGTCCCGCCGGACGCCGATGCGCACCGCGGCCTCGATCCCCTCGCGCGCGAGCAGCGCGCGCACGCAGAGCGCCCGCGGCAGGCATCCGACCGGGAGCGGCCCGCGCGACGCGGCCGCCTCCACCCGGAGTACCACCGCCTCCGCGCGCGCTCCGGCGGACGGTGCGGCCGGTGGAGCTGCGGGCGGCGTTCGGAACCGGCGATCGAGAAGGGCCGTCGTCCGCGCGTATCCGAAGACGTCGAGGAGCGCCGCGACCGAGCGGGTCAGGAGGAAGCCGCGCAGGTCAGGCATGCCCGACCCGGACGAGCCCCTTCCGTTCGAGCGTGTCGAGGAGGGCGAGGACGTCCGCCGCGAGGGCGGGTCCTTCGACCTCGTACTCCCGCGCGAGATCCTCGAGGGCCGCCTCGACGGTGGGACGGCTCGTCAGAGCGGTCCAGATCCGGAAGGCGGTGCGGTCCAGGCCGAAGTACGTCTCGCTGGCGAGGTCGAGGAGGACCGCCTCGCCGTCCATCTCCTTGACGAGCACGCCCTCGGCCGCGCGGACGTTGTGTCCCGCGCGGCTCACACGCCTCCCCGCCGCGCCATCGACCAGAGGTGCCCCGCCGGGCCGACCGGACGGCCGTAGCGCGCCTCGCGCCACCACGGCTCGGGCCACAGCGTCCGTCCCAGGAGGCGCAGGACGTCGCGGGGGCGATCGACCATCGCGAGGAGGAACGCGTGACGCGCGTGCGACCTCGTGAGATCCCTCCCCCTGAGGATCGACTCCAGCGTGACGAAGCGCCGGACCAGCGCCCGCCGTAGACCGCGCGGCGCGAGCGCCTCGATGGCGGAGCAACCGCGTCCGAGATCGAAGAGCGCGTCGGCGGTCGCGAGCACGAGGCCCGCCGTGGTCGCCAGGCGCCACGACCGGGCGCGCGCGCACACGGTCTCCCAGTCGAGCGGGAAGCGCCGCGCGGTGACCGCGATGTCGAGGAGGCCACGCAGGGGCGCCTGGCCGAACTGGTTGACGGTGACGTGGAAAGCGGTCTGGAGGACGGCGTCCTCCGGGGCGAGCCGGCGCGCGTGCCGGCCGTCGCCCGCCGGGACCGCGCGCTCCCAGGCTCCCGCGACGTCGGGCGCCCCGGTGCGGCGGATCCACCAGCCCTGGAAGGCGGAGTAGTGCAGCTCGAGAAGCCCGGTCCCCGCCGGTCCCGCGAAGACGACCTCGCCGCCGGAGCGGCGCTGGAGCTCCGCCGGTCGTCCGGGCACCTCCGGGAGGCGGCGATACCCGAGCGTCTCCACCCGGTCGATCGCGGCGGGCATGTCCTCGTCGCGCACCCACAGGTCGAGGTCGGCCATCGGCCGCCACGCGACGTCTCCGTAAGCCGATCCCGCGACCGCCGCTCCCTTGAGGAGAACCATCGGGATCCCCCGTGCGGCGAAGTCGTCCTCCACGGCGGCGAGCGCGCGGAACCGCACGAGGTTCGCGGCGGCGGCGGCGAGCGCATCGACACGAAGGCGTCCCGCGAGCTCCTCGTGGTGACCGTCGCGGGCGAGGGGGTACGCCGCGGCGGACAGCCGCGCGTGCCGGAGCCACACCGTCAGGAGGAGCGGATCGACCGTGGAGGGGACGACGACGGAGGGCTCGAGGCCGGCGGCGGCGTCGGCCAGACCCGAAAGGAAGGCTCGAGCGTCGAGTCGTCCGGGAGCGGGCACGTCGCGAGACTATTGTGGCGCGAGGGAGGCGTCAAGATGCCGAGATCGTCACCGGACGTGATCGTCGGAGCGGACGGGCGTGCCCGCTGCTTCTGGTGCGGGACGGAGGAGGACTACGTCGCCTATCACGACGACGAGTGGGGGCGTCCCGTCGCGGACGATCGCCGGCTCTTCGAGAAGATCTGTCTCGAGGGGTTCCAGTCGGGACTCTCGTGGCTCACGATCCTGAGGAAGCGCGAGGCGTTCCGCCGCGCGTTCGCCGGCTTCGATCCGGCGAAGGTGGCGCGCTTCGGGACACGCGACGTGACGCGCCTGCTGTCCGACGCGGGGATCGTCCGCCACCGGGGGAAGATCGAGTCGACGATCGCCAACGCCGGGCGCGCGCTCGATCTCATCGAGGAGTTCGGCTCCCTCGCCGCCTTCGTCTGGAGGTTCGAGCCCGAAGCGGCCTCCCGACCGAAGCGGATCACGCGGGCGGTGCTGGCGGGGCTTTCCACCTCGAAGGAGGCGACGGCGATGTCCAAGGAGCTGCGGTCCCGGGGCTTCACGTTCGTCGGTCCCACGACGTCTTACGCGTTCATGCAGGCGATGGGGTTGGTCAACGATCACGTCGTGTCGTGCGCCTTCCGGGAGAGCGTCGAAAAGGCACGCCGAAGGCGTGTTCGTACCCCCAAATAAGGCAGGTCGGGGGCGGCCTTAGACGGTAAGATTCTTTCATCCCACCGGTCCTCCGACCGGTGTGGCGGGGTCCTGCCGAAGGGGGTGGCGTGCGACGAGGATGTGGGGCGGCTCTCGTCCGCATCATGCTCGTGCTGTCGGCGTTTTCCGGACAGGCTTCGGAGCCTGACGGCGTCGTCTCCTTCCGCTACGAGTGGCTCGACAAGCCCGATGCCCTGAAGGGGGAGCCGCGCAGGCTGCGGCTGAGCGTGACGTCGCGCGTTCCGATCACCGACGCGCGGCTGGACGCGGTCGCGCCCTCCGGGGCGGCGGCGTTCCTGAAATCGTGGTCGCCCGCCGGTCTCGCCCTCGACGGTCTCGCCGTCGGCACCCCCAGGATCGTCGAGCTCGAGGTGGTCGAGCCGCGCGAGGGCGGAGAAATCCTGACGTTTTTCGTCCAAGGTCTCGACAAGGGGCTTCCCGTCCGCGAGTCGGTCGGTATCCCCGTCGGCACCCCCGGCGTCGCCCCCCAGCTCCGGAACGGCGCCGCGGAGTTCCCCGCCGTCCGGGACGGGACCCAGCCGTGACGCGGGCGGTCCGCGGCGCTCTCCTCGCCGGGTGGCTCCTCCTCGGCTTCGCCCAGGCGGCCCGGGCCAACTGGACGGCGAGCGGGACGTTCTCCTACCGCGACCGCGAGTTCGATCAGACCGGGTTCACCGGGGCGACCCCCACGCGGCCGATCCGCTTGGGCGACATCGAGATCGTGGATGCGAGCAGCGGGGCCGTCCTCGCCTCGACGGCCACGAGCCAGACGGGGACCTTCTCGGTCAACGTCGTCGACTCCCAGACGCGCAACGTCTACGTCCGCGTCCTCACCCGCTCGAACGCGACGCCGACGCTCTTCCTCAAGGTGACCAACGCGTCGAACAACGTCTACGCGGTCACGTCGTCCACGATCAACGGCCACACGAAGAACCAGGACGTCAACTTCGGCGCCCTCATCGCGGACCTCGGGGCGGGGGGCGAGGCGTTCAACCTCTACGACAACGCCCTCCTCGGCGAGGACTTCGTCGCGACGATGAACGGCAGCCGGCCGGACTCGTCCCACGCCTTGAACATCGGGTGGGCGATCAACCGGGGCGTGGACACGTCGGTCACGACCGACACCAAGATCGAGATGCGCGACACGGGCGGTTACGACGACACCGTGTTCCTGCACGAGCTCGGGCACTGGGTCGTCTTCAACTACTCGGAGAGCGAGAACCCCGGCGGGGCGCATTCGCTGTCCGACTGCGGGCAGGACCCCCGCCTGTCGTGGGACGAAGGTCACGCGTCCTACTTCGGGAACTCGGTGCGGCGGCACTTCGGCTTCGCGAACTCCAACGCCTACGTCCGCACGGACGGCGGCGCGGGCGCGGGGCACCTCGTCACCTGGTTCGACCTCGAGACGAGCAGCCAGTTCGTCTGCTCCGGCCACCTGAGCGAGGTCACCGTCGCGCGCGCGCTGTGGGACCTGACCGACGGGCCGACGACCCCCGATTTCACCCCGGGGGTGGACGACGGACCCATCGACGCGATGAACGCGCCGATGTCCGACCACTGGGACGTCCTCAGGAACGGTCTTCCCGGGCAGAGCTACCTGACCGCGGAGGACTATTGGGACCGCTGGTTCGAGCCGCCCGTGTCGAACGGCCAGTACGCGCAGATCCGCGCGATCTTCTCGGACGGCCAGGGCATCTTCTTCCACCCGGACGCGTACGAGCCGAACGAGACACAGGCCACGGCGGTTCCTTTCCCGCCGGCCTCGGACCCGCTCCACCTGACGCTCTTTTCGGACGCCGATGGCGACCACTCCGGCGGGAGCGTCGCCGACAACGACTGGTTCTCGTTCACCGCCTACGCGGGACTCTCGTACACGATCGACACTCAAAACCTCCTGAACGGCTGCGACACCTTCCTGCGGATCCACAACGCCGCCGGATCGCAGCTCGCCTCGAACGACAACCGGTCCGCCGGCGACAAGTCCTCCCTCATCGCGTGGACCGCGCCGTCCACGGGGGCCTACTTCATCCGCGTCTCCCGCACCGGGAGCAACATCGTCTACGGCTCGTACGATCTCGCCCTGTCCGGCCCGCCCGACGCGGACGCCGACGGCGTCCCCAACTCGCTGGACAACTGCCCATCGGCGGCGAATACGAGCCAAGCGGACGGCGATGGGGACGGCCACGGCGATGCCTGCGACAACTGCCCGTCGACCTCGAACGCGAACCAGGCGGACGGCGACGGGGACGGCGACGGCGACGTCTGCGACAACTGCCCGTCGGCGCCGAATCCGACCCAGGCGGACGGCGATGCGGACGGGAAGGGCGACGCCTGCGACAACTGCCCGTCGATCTCGAACGCGAGCCAGGCGGATGGGGACGGCGACGGTGCCGGCAACGTCTGCGACAACTGCCTCACCCTCGCGAATCCGAGCCAGGCCGACGCCGACACGGATACGCGGGGCGACGCCTGCGACAACTGCCCCGCCTTCGCGAACCCGAACCAAGCCGACGACGACGGCGACGGGAGGGGAGACGTCTGTGACAACTGCCTCACCGTCGCGAATCCGAGCCAGGCGGACGGCGATGCGGACGGGCCGGGCGACGTCTGCGACAACTGTCCTTCGATCTCGAACGCGAGCCAGGCGGACGGCGATGCCGACGGGCCGGGCGACGTCTGCGACAACTGTCCCTCCGCGTCGAACGCGAATCAGGCCGACGGCGATACGGATGGGCACGGGGACGTCTGCGACGCCTGTCCGGCCGACGCCGCCAACGATGCGGATCAGGACGGCCACTGCGCCAACGCCGACAACTGCCCGGCGCTCGCGAACGCCGACCAGGCGGACGGCGACGGCGATCTGGTGGGAGACGTTTGCGATGCGTGCCCCGTGGACCCCGCGAACGACGCGGATGCGGACGGCCACTGCGCGAACGCGGATAACTGCCCGGCGATCGCGAACGCGGGGCAGGAGGATGGCGACGCCGACCTCATCGGCGATGTCTGCGATCCGTGCCCCGCGGACGCCGCGAACGACGCGGATGCGGACGGCCACTGCGCCAACGCCGACAACTGCCCGACGATCGCGAACGCCGGTCAAGAGGACGACGACGCCGATCTCATCGGTGATGCCTGCGACCCGTGCCTCGGGGATCCCGTCAACGATCCCGACGCCGACGGGCTCTGCGGCAACGTGGACAACTGCCCGACGGTCGCGAATGCCGGCCAGGAGGACGAGGACACCGACCTGGTCGGTGACGCCTGCGATTCGTGCCTCGGGGATCCCGGAAACGATCCCGACGCCGACGGCCTCTGCGCCGCGGTGGACAACTGCCCGGCGGTCGCCAATCCCACGCAGGCGAACGGCGACGGCGACACGCAGGGCGACGCGTGCGACAACTGCCCCATGATCGCGAACGTCGATCAGGCGGACGGCGACGGCGATCAGATCGGCGACGCCTGTGACCCGTGTCTCGCGGATCCGGTGAACGACCCGGACGCCGACGGTTTCTGCGCCGCGGTGGACAACTGCCCGACCGTCGCGAATCCGACGCAGGCCAACGGCGACGGCGATGCGCTGGGGGACGCGTGCGATCCGTGCCC
>Ga0068859_100000620_pt1 | contig 35497 bp, 26 predicted proteins | sample KBSSwiS22_FD_66585 | JGI IMG/M metagenome (GOLD analysis project Ga0068859, IMG submission 66585) | Switchgrass rhizosphere microbial communities from Kellogg Biological Station, Michigan, USA - KBS Switchgrass S2-2 | ecosystem: Host-associated > Plants > Roots > Rhizosphere > Soil ... | reverse complement strand
TAATAACCCTCATTAACAACCCTGATGGTTCATCAAAAGTTGAAAGGGAAGAAAAAATTTTATGGGTTTATTAGTTACCAATGACACAAAAAGAATTTACAGCAATAGCTTCTACCATACCAACTCAACCAGGCATCTATAAATATTTTGATGCCGCAAATGAGTTATTATACGTTGGCAAGGCCAAGCACCTGAGAAAACGTGTAAGTTCTTATTTTTCCAAAACATTTACCAGTTATAAAACACACGAACTGGTACAACGCATCCATCACATTGAATTTACCATTGTAAACAGTGAACAGGATGCCTTTCTCCTGGAAAATACGCTCATCAAGGAATTTCAGCCAAAGTTTAATATTAATCTTAAGGATGATAAAAGTTATCCTTTCATTGTAATAAAGAAAGAACCTTTTCCCAGGGTATTTTTTACAAGAAAAAGAATCAATGACGGGTCTAAATATTTTGGACCTTATACTTCGCTGGTTAAAGTAAAAGAGCTGTTGGATTTTATAAAACAAAACATCCTGCTGCGTACCTGTAAATTAAACCTTACCGAAAACAATATAAAAAAAGGGAAGTTTAAAGTTTGCCTGGAATATCACCTGGGTAATTGCAAAGGCCCTTGCGAGGGATTGCAAACAGCGGAGGATTATAACGAAGAGCTGAATCAACTGGCCAATCTTTTAAAAGGTAATCTTTCTTCTGTGATCCAGCATTTTAAACAAGAAATGAAACTGCATGCGGATAAGATGGAATTTGAGAAAGCTATGATCTATCAAAAAAAGATTGAGCATTTGAATAGTTACCAGTCAAAGTCTGCAGTAGTAAATACTAAAATAGGTACAGTGGATGCTTTCTCTATTTTGGAGGATGCAAATATTGCATACATCAATTACCTGGCTGTAAGCAATGGTGCTATTGTGCAAACAAAAACAATTACCCTGGAAAAAAAGCTCGAAGAAACTGCGGCAGAAGTGCTTGCTTTTGGTGTGGCGCAATTACGTTCCACTTTTGCCAGCGAAGCTAAAGAGATCATTGTTCCTTTTGAAATTGATTATCCTGAAGCGGATATCATAATCACTATTCCTAAAGGTGGTGACAAGAAAAAACTATTAGACCTATCGGAAAAAAATGTAAACTATTTTAAAGAAGAGCTGAAGAAAAAGAAGATGCTGAACCTGGAAGAGAAGACAACTGATGAAAAACTGCAGGTGTTACACCAACTGCAAAAAGATCTTCAATTGCCCGTTCTTCCTGCACATATTGAATGCTTTGATAACTCCAATTTCCAGGGAAGTTATCCTGTGTCTGCAATGGTATGTTTTATAAACGGCCAGCCTGCCAGGGCAGAATACAGAAGATTTAAAGTAAAAACTGTAACAGGCATTAATGATTTTGCCTCGATGAAAGAAGTAGTGTACCGCCGTTACAAACGGCTGTTAGACGAAGGAAAATCATTACCTCAATTAGTTATTATAGATGGCGGCAAAGGCCAGCTTAGTGCCGCTATGCAAAGCGTTACAGAGTTAAGGGGTCAAGACGGCTCCAAGCCGTCAGACCCCTTAGCACCGTCACCCCCTTCAGCATTAAGTGGTCTGACGGTTCAAAACCGTCTTGACCACATGACCGTGGTAGGCCTTGCAAAAAATGAAGAAGAAATATTTTTCCCCGGTGATACGCAATCGATAAAATTGCCCTGGGATAGCGAGAGCCTTAAGTTGATCCGTCGCATTAGAGATGAAGTGCACAACCATGGCATAACGTATCACCGTAACCTAAGAAGCAAGGGCACTTTTAAAAATGAACTGGAACAAGTAAAAGGTATCGGCAATGCAACTGCAGACCTTCTGTTAAAAGAATTTAAATCAGTAAAGAATATAAGGCTTACAGCTGCTGAAGAACTGGAAAAAATTATTGGAAAAGCTAAAACAAAAATCCTGATTGATTACTTTTCTAAAGAGAGAATTGAGTAATACGGGCCTGACTTAAAAAACAAGGGGGCTGGATGGAAATCCTGCCCCGTTTTAAAATCCAATATCCTATGAAAAACCAAGACAAATATACATACCGTTTTAGATTTGAAAAATACCCTTTAAGTGGTATTTTTTAATCGGTTTGTTTAGGTTAGTAACCGGCTAAATGCCATAAAAACAAAAAACCCCCGGAAAATCCAGGGGTTTTAAAATATTTTTCTAGTTTTTTAGTAACTCCACAAATCCTGCTCGTAGTTAAATATCTTTTCTTTAATGTTTTCACCTTCAAGCAGTTGAAGGATTGGCTGGTCTTTTAAGCCTGCCATCTCCCTTATCTTCAGATCATACGGGTTATCAATGGTACTTTTAATTATGCGGCCATAAAACATCCTGCTTTCAAACAATTCTTCCCAGCTCATACGGGCTCCAAAATTCTTACCATTATATACGTCATACTTGGCGAATATCGGCCTCATATCAGGATAGTAAACCCAGAATAATTCTGATTCACCTAAGTCAACACCCTGGGTGGTAACTACCCTTTTAAGTGGGGCAATACCAAGTATACGCCAGAATAAACGTGAACTTTCTTTATCAAAAATTACTTCTTCTTTAATTCTGAATTTATAGAAAGAATCAAGATTTACTTCATTACGCATATATTTTACGCCAGTTTGTGTACCTAAAGAATCAAATATGGGCACTGGAACTGAATCACCAGCAACCCTCTTAGATACATCACCTATTGTTAGAGGAGTTGTAAACCTGTCGTCAATAGCATCAAAAACGGTTACTGCGCTATCCTGTATTGCTTTAAACAAAATGGAAATGAACCTCTGGTTACCATTATTTTCATCAGCTGAATACCTGAAAGGAAGGTTTATTTTTTCCCTGGTATCAATTTCTCGCCAAATCTTATGCCTGAACAAAGCATCATCTGCACGTAAATTTTCGTAAGGCAAAGGTGTTCTGTCTTTTAATGTAGAAGTTTCTACTGCTTCATCCGGACGTAAAGATGGCAATACCTTTTTAATAGGTAAACTGTCTTTAACTGGTGCTTGTACCACTACAGCCTTAGCTACTGTATCAGTAACAGGGGCCGTTGGCTTAATGCTAGCCTTCGTTTTTCCTTTTGCAGTTTTACTGGTAGAGGAACGCTTGGTAGCGGCTCTTGGCTTTGCTTTAGTAGTTTTCTTCTGTGCATCAGCAGCTACCGTAAATAGCCCTAAACAGATTGCCAGCAAAAAATATTTAACAACATGCTTTTTCATAGCTTTTATAATTAGTGCGATTAATATAATGCGATTGATTTACCATCAATTGTTCTTTGTCCATCGGGGCCTGATACTTTTACATTATCAAAAGATATCACTGAACCAGGTCCACATCTTTGCATCAAAGCTTTAATTGGTGCAAGACTATTACTTGTTATTACGGCTTGTTGTACACTGGAAAAATTAGCGCCTGAAAAATAAACAGTAGCACTTACAACAGTATACCTGGTATCAAAGTCAAAGTTCTCCAATTCAGCCCTGCATAATTCCTGAGCTTTAAACGCTACAGACGGCATTCTTATTTTACCATCACCCACTTTAAATACAGGATCTGGGATTCTTTTGATACGGAATGCGAAAGTCGAAGATTTACCATCAGCATTTACAATGATACTTGCAGCAGTTCCTCCGCTAACTTTAACGGTAAATTTGCCGTTACTTCCAGATATACTACCACCTTCCATTGAAACTTTAGTTTTGTCCCAGCCTGTACCAGATGAAATAGTAACAGGGTTATCTACCCCAATGTAAAACACATTCATTTTGTCTAACATTACTGCAGAACCGCCAGGAGTACCAACAACATATTCTACTTTTTCGCTGATCGGAACGGGTTTGCCGTCCTCACCAGTAAACGTACCGGTTATTTGTATTGTGTGTGTGCCTGCGCCGCTTACAGTAGTTTTATATTCACCTTTACCATCAACAAGATTTACTCCGGAACCATTAATTGCAATATTTGATTTAACAGTAGAACTATATGCACCTACGCCTGCAGTAACTACTAATTCTTGTCCTGGCATCAAATAATTAGAGTTTTGTCCAACCAGTACACCAACTTTATCCATATGCACTTCCACTTTTCCCACCTGTGTATGACAAAAACTTACTACCTGGTTTTCTGCATTTTTAACATTGTTTTGAAATTTACTCAACATAGTTAATGCAGCAATAGTAGGGGTCATGTGAAAATATGAAGTCGTGAAATCCTTTTGATGACCTTCCTGGCTTAATGGAGGAGTTACATCAATAGGCAACGTAGCTTCATATTGCTTCTTGATAGCGGGGTCAATATCCAACATCGCTTTTTTATAAGCAACCAATTTCGCTTCAAATTCTTTTCCTTTACCTTCTGTTTCAAACAAACGGGTCGATGGATCAAGGGCATCAAGTTTAAAATCTTCTACCTGTTTACCATCTTTTTCAACCATTCTTAAGTTAGACGCTTTTTTTAACTGTACTTTTAAATCCTCAATATAAGCCATCATATCAGCTGATAGTTTTTTGGCAGCCTCTGCTTTAGGAGCCCATACATTAGCGAGTATTGATGACGCCGCTTCCTTTTTCTTTTCTTCAAGGGATTCATACAGTGTTTTATTCGAACTTGTTATATTAGCGTTTGAATTCTGTAAACTAGTATCTACAGTTTTAAACGCATTAATAACTTCGGCTGACACATTAAGTGCCAAGATTGCTGTCAACACCAAGTACATAATGTTGATCATCTTCTGCCGGGGCTCTTTAGGTAAAGCCATAATATTTTAATTTACGGGGTTGTTTTAAATTGATAAGTGTTTTCTTTTGTATTGGGGTTTTGAAGTTTAGAAGTTTTAGTGCATTGAATTTTATTTGAAAACTCAATCACAAAAAACCGCAAACAACAAACCGTAAACTTTATTATCTGCCTTGCATTGCACTTAGCATATTACCATATACTGAGTTCAATTTACCAAGGTTATTAGCCAATGCGCCAATTTGTTCTTTTGCTTTTGTAGCATCGTCTACGCTTGCCATCATAGTAGCGCTTGCTTCGTTAAGCTTACCGTAAAAATTATTTAATGATTTTAAGTGGTTGTTAGCTTCTTTCAATTCCAGTTCGTAAATGGTATTTAAAGAGCTCAGGTTTTTAGTAAGGCCTTGTACCTGTTCGTGGAAACCTTTAGCTGATTCAGAGGCATTGTTAAATGAAGCCATAGAATTTGCACTTGCAGTAAACGCAGCACTCATACTTCCAATAGCAACAGTAGCTTCTTTTGTTTTAGCACCAAAATCGCTGGTGTTTTTTACTACTTCACTTACATCAGCAATGTTTGCAACTGTACCGTGTAATTTAGTAAAGCTTTCGCTTAATTTTTTCATGTTGGCAGGATTGATCTCTGCATCCTGTAACATTTTATCCATTGACAATAATGGGTTGGTGCCCGCTACTGCAACTTCAGGAATATCGTCATCTTCTTCATGATGTTTTGGTTTGATCCATTCAATAGCTGCGTAAACCAGGAAGATAGCAGTTTCTGTCCACATACCTGTTGTAAGCATTACATCCGCATAGGATTGGTGCGTTAATTTTGCCCATGCTGCAAAAATGATTACTGCCGCACCTGCACTTACCAACACATCAATAAGAGTTAAAAAGGTTCTTTTTTTGTACTTAGCCATGACGTTTAAAATTTAAAAGTTTTAACTGGGGGTTATTGTTTTAGTTTGAATTATACAAAAGTTTAAGACATGCCCGTAATATTATAATCACGGGCAGTCTCAATAAGCTTTTAATTTTGGAGTTGAATTATTTTTTGCCCTTTCTGGGTGCTGGAGGCAAGTCAATCACACAACGGAACCCTATGTAGGATTTTGCTGTATCCTGGTATTCGTAACTACGAGTACCACATCTTAATAAAGCGCCCACATCTTTCCAGCTACCACCACGTAAAACTTTACGTTTATCACGAGGCTTATCTGTTTCTTTAGCGTTATACCTGATATCTGGGTTTAAATCGTGCTGGAAGTTATATGCACCTTCGTAATATAAAGATGATGTCCATTCCGCAACATTACCAGCCATGTTATACAAACCAAAATCATTTGGCCAGTAAGCATCAGCTCTAACAGTGTATAATCCACCATCTTCAGGATAGTTACCACGACCTGGTTTAAAGTTAGCTAATAAGCAGCCTTTTTTGTTTCTCAGGTAGTAACCTCCCCATGGATAAGAAGCCTGGCTTCTTCCGCCACGTGCAGCATATTCCCATTGTGCTTCTGTTGGTAAACGAAAATCTGATTCGGGATTTCTCTTTTTGCTTTCAAGAAATGCATTTAAATAGTGTGTTCTCCATTCGCAAAATGCAGTTGCCTGTTTCCAGTTAACACCTACTACAGGATAATTTCCAAAAGCAGGGTGGCTGTAATATTGTTTGGACATTGGTTCGTTATAAGAATAAGCGAAGTCTCTTATCCAAACAAGCGTGTCAGGATAACATGGAATCGCTTTTTTCACCACGAACTTAGACCGGGTAATAGTTGCATCTTTATTATTTGCCGCGGCTTTGTAATCGAAAGTTTCAGATTCATACAACAGCTTGGTAGCATCAATTTCTTTTTTACCAAATATCCTGTTATCAGGAGTAACGATCATAGCATCAATTTTTTCTAAAGTTGCCTTATCGCCCCATTTAATGGTTTTAATTCTTTTCCAGTCAAGATTGGTATTACCGTCAGAGCCTTGTTTTTCAAAACCCATTAAATGACCCGCTATGGAATCTTTAACCCAATTGGTAAACTGGCGATATTCGTTGTTGGTAATTTCAGTAGCATCCATCCAGAAGCCACTTATAGAAACTTGCTTGTTGCGTGCAGTGAAAGCATAGCTAACATCTTCATCGCTTGGGCCCATGTGGAAAGTTCCCGGATTGATGTACACCATTCCCGGAGGTTTTGGTAAACTCCATCTTGGAGCCGGGGCTACGCCATGCAATTGTCCATCATTGGGTAAGGCCCCACCGGATTTATTTTTTCCGCCAAGCATTTTACAGCTTGTTGAGGTAGTGGTGATAGCGACAACAGCTACCATGTAGAACAACTTGTTCTTCATTGTTTTTAACTTTGAGGGTGATAAGCAAATGTAACGATTATTTTGAATTAACGTCATTTTGTGAATTTTTCCCGGATTAAATTTTTTAACAAATTATGATGCCCAAAATTGATAAACGATGGAAAAATCCAAATATTGTGACGAATAGTTAATTTTTGTCCCCATTATTCATTTCTCTAATAAGCTTTTCTATAGTAATAACGGGTGTTTTACAGCTATATTGTTTGCACCAGTAAATTAGGGTTTTATTCCCCGGATTTTTCCCTTTTAGCATTGGAAATCTTTCATTTTCACCCGGTCCGGCCTGCACAATTTTACCCGGCAAATACAGCTGCAGCAATTCATTATTTAAACGGTGAAAATCCTTTCCGGTAATTACCAGTTCATTTATCCCAAACGTAACTTTTAATAATAAAGATGCCCAAACACCAAAAGAGGTTGGGTACCGTAAAATTGCGGTGCCCAGAGCCGTAGTAATTTTTTCTGCAGCGGCATACCATTCCGGCATATTATATACTACTGAAAGATAAAATAGATTCTCTGCCATTATACTATTACCCGAAGGAGTGGCGCCGTCGTACACTTCTTTTTTTCTTAAAATTATGTCCTGCTGACCCTTATGAGTAAAGAAAAAGTAACCAGTGGATTCATCCAAAAAGTTTTCCATTACAAACTGGCAATAATCTTTTGCATCGTCAAGGTATTTTGTATCCGATGTAATTTCCTGCAACTGAATACACGCCTGTATTACATATGCATAATCATCCAGGAAGGCAGGATATTTTGCCAGCCCATTTTTATAAGTGTGCAATAATTCAAACCCTGAATTGTTTTTGCTGAAGTTTTCATTGATAAACTGAATGGTTTTTACTGCAGTATCTCTATATCCCTGATCGTTTAAGGCAGCAGCGGCTTTGCATAATGCAGTAATCATTAGCGCATTCCATCCCAGCAACATTTTATCGTCTGTAGCCGGCCGTATTCTTTTATTTCTTTCACTTGCTAATTTTTCAAGGCAGTTATTAATCATTGTCGCGAATTCATCTCTTATCAATCCATTTTCTGCTATAAATTCTTCTTCATTTTTTAGTGTACGCAAAATATTTTTCGCTTCCCAGTTGCCCTTTTCTGTAACATCAAAAAAGCTGCAGAACAGTGGTGCATCATTATTTAAAATTGCATCAATTTCGGCCTTATCCCAAACATAAAATTTACCTTCTTCTCCCTCACTATCTGCATCTAAAGCCGAGTAAAAACCTCCCTCTTTATCCATTAATTCTCTTTGTACAAAAGCGATTGTTTTTCTTATAGTGTACTCATACTTTTTATGCTTTGTAATTTGCCAGGCATCGCAAATAACATTCAGCAATAACGCATTATCGTACAGCATTTTTTCAAAGTGTGGGGCAAGCCATTCATTATCGGTGCTATACCTGGCAAAACCTCCGCCCACATGATCATAAATTCCGCCTTCCATCATTTTATCTATCGAAAGAAGTGCTTGCTGTAATGCGCCCTCACTTTTTGTGTAATAGTAATATTGCAGCAAATACTGTATGGTAAATGTCTGGGGAAATTTAGGCGCTTTTCCAAAGCCTCCCCACTCCTTATCGGCTTGCTTTAAAATATTGTCTGTTATTAACCCGCAGTTTTCTTTTGTAAAGATCGTATCGCTTACTTTCGTTAACGTTTGCCCGAAATTATTTGCCTGCTGCATATGCGCTAACAGGTTACCCGCTTGTGATTCTATCTCACCTTTTTTTTCTTTCCATGATTGCGCAATAGCACTCAATACTTCCGTCCACGAAGAGCGGTTATAGGCGTTAACCGGGGGAAAATAGGTACCTCCATAGAATGGTCTGGCATCAGGTGTTAAAAAAACATTTAAAGGCCAACCGCCGCTGCCTGTAATGGCTTGTACTGCGTCCATATATACATGATCCAGGTCAGGACGTTCTTCCCTGTCTATTTTAATATTCACAAAGTTGTCATTCATTTGGCGGGCCACTGTTTCGTTCTCAAAACTTTCTTTTTCCATTACATGACACCAATGGCAGGCAGAGTAGCCAATACTTACTAAAATGATCTTATTTTCTTTTTTCGCTTTTTGCAAAGCTTCTTCGCCCCATGGATACCACTCAACAGGGTTATGTGCATGCTGTAAAAGATAAGGACTGTTTTCGTGTATTAGCCTGTTAGTGAACTGATGCGTCATTACTGATCTTTAAAATTGAAATACAAGGAAAGGTTCAACATGCAAATATCAGCATAAAACTTTTGCTATTGCTATATGCTGTTAAAATTGAAAGAGGCCCCTGGTGAGAGGCCTCTTTCAATTTTATGTCAATACTTTTATTTCTTTTTGTAAGTAGAAAGATACAGTTCAAGGGCGCTTACCATACTGGGCGCTTTTGGCTGGGGTGCTGTAATATCCAACGTTAGGCCAGCTTCCTCCGCAGCTTTTAGGGTGTTGGCTCCGAATGCACCAATCTTTGTTCCGTTTTGCTTGAATTTAGGAAAGTTTTCCAATAAGCTTTTAACGCCGCCGGGAGTAAAGAAACAGATCACATCATAATTTCTTTCCACCACCTCTCTTACGTCGTTACTTACAATGCGGTATAAAACCGGGGTGGCATATTCGCAGTTATTACCTTTAAGCCAGTTGGTGATCTCGCTATCAAAAGACTCTGAACAAGGGTAAAGAAATTTTTCATTATCCTTGTGTTTATTGATTACATCAAAAAGGCTTTTATTGGTGCCGTCTGCTCCATAAAAAACTTTACGCTTACGGTATAAAATAAATTTCTGCAGGTACAATGCTACTGCTTCTGTAATACAGAAATACTTTGTATCCTGTGAAATACTCACTTTCATCTCGGTACAGATCCTGAAGAAATGATCTATACCATGCCTGCTGGTGAATATTACTGCAGAGTAATTAACGATATCAATTTTTTGTTTGCGGAATTCTTTTGCCACTATGCCTTCCACTACTATAAAAGGGTGGAAATCAAGCGTTATACTGTGCTTTTTAGCCAAGTCAAAGTACGGAGACTTTTCGCCTTCGGGCCTGGGCTGGGTTATAAGTATCTTTTTTACCTTAGAAACTGAAATATCAGCTTTTGTTGAACCGTTTTTAACCATACTGAAAGGGAAAATGGTTTTGCAAAATTACAGATTTTTACTCAATAAAAACAATAAAGCCTTGTAAATCAACAAAAGGGGGATAATCTCTACTCCAACGATATACAAAAAGAAGTGAAACCTGCTGACTTTCAATTGGTTTTGAAGCAAACCATAAGAGCGAAAGAAACGCATTAATAATAAAAAACCGATAATTAATAGCGAAATAAGTGCGCTGGCTGCTGCAATTGATAAGTCAGCAAATGCCATTAGTACGGTAAACGGAATTAAAATTATGCCCAGGATTTTGCATATCATGAAGATGATAAAGATATAGCTGTCTGTAGCTTCTTTGTAACCCGTTACCCAACCTGTAAATTTAAGCGTACTGAATTTTAAAAGATAGATAAGCCCTAAAACTACAATACATCCGCCCATCAGCATCCACCTGTACTGATCAGTAATCAACTTGTATTGCTGCAGCAAGATGTATATATAAATACCGCCGCTGATTATAAAAAAGGTATTAAAAAAAAGTGATGGTAACTTCGCTTGTAATAGCTGATCGGCAAGCTGGCTTTGCCGTAACGAAGTATTAAAGAAAACCCTGAAAAGATTGGTGAAGTAGCGTGCAAAATAGAGCCTGATCAATCCCATACAAAATATCAACCCGGCAAGTATATAAAAAATCAGGTCATTGGGTCTTGTCATTTTAAGTTTTATAACCATTGATACCGGTGTACCACTACTGTTTAAAAAAATATTCTGTTTAAGAATGGAATCTATTGCCGACTGGTATTGATTAACGGCTATGTTGCCAGCGGCTGGTTGTAATGAATCTTTTTGAGGCGGAATTGAATCTGCAGCAGTATGATTCTGATTAACAGGTACACCACTAACCTTATGCTGCAAAGAATCCGTTTGCTGTGGAATTGAATCCGTTTTTTGTGCGCTTACCAGCAAAGGTGCGCAGGAAAGTAAAAAAAAGAAAAGAAGTAACCTGTATAACAAACTTAATAGTTTTTGCAAAAGTAAATGGAGAAATGCAGATTTTATGCCGATGTACGATTTATTATTGTCTTTGATTTATTTGATGTTGAAATATACCACAGGCGTTGATCGGCATGTGTCAAAACCTGTGCACAAAGCCCGGTGAAATTTCGCTTGGTATCAAAAGTAATTTACATAACCAAAATGTATTTTAGATGCTTCCCTGATATTAAACTTAACATCGTCCCTTTTTCCAATCGCATAACTTATGTTCAGCAAACCCAATTTTGTTTCCAGCGCCATACCCAAACCTGTTGAAATAAATGTGTTGTTAACATTGATGTTTTGATATTTATTCTTAACCATACCCCCATCAACAAAATAAAAGAAAAAGGAATTTAAACTCACCCTTATACGATACTCCGCAGTAGCTACCCCATACTGTGTAGCATAAATACTTTCTTCATCAAACCCACGCAACAGCCTGTAGCCGCCTATTTGAAAAAGTTCATTGCGGAATATACTCTGGCTGTTATAAGTGCCCGCATTAACTGAAGTTTTAAACGTTGATTGTTTGCCCACAGGAAAATAATGTGCTGCCATTAGTTTTACCCTGAACTGGTAAGAACGTTCTTTTAAAGAATCATAAAGTGTAGCGTAATTAAATGAAGGGTCTTTTATGGACAGGATATCATTATTGCGCTTTATATTTTTTATACCTACGGTTGCAGTAAATTTAATTTCATTGCCGCTGCGTGGGTTTAAACGATAATCCGTTTTTGTCCAGTCATAGTCCATGCCAAAGTTAGCTGCGCTTACATCAATGTTTACTGGTAATTGTTTGGTGGCTTTTACCTGGTTGGTGTCTACTCCATTGGCCAGTAAAAAACTATTTTGCCACTGTATAAAAAATTTACCTGCCTGGTTGGCTGATAAAAGATATTGTAAACCTACCTGTCCATTAACTTGCAAAAAAGTAGAATCCTTTTTAAAAAGATCGAATAAAAAGTCAAAGCCAAAGTTGGAATTAAAAATATACGGTTGCTGGTACCCGAGATTTAACCGTGGTGATTTTTTTTGTAGTTGCTGCCAGTTCACCAATATTGATTCGCCTCCGTTTAAAGCATTTTTTAAATTTAAGTTTACATCAGCCGTTAATTGAAATTTACTTCCCTGGTCCGCCGCCGGCAATACGCCAATTAAGAAATTAAACTGGCTGCTTTTTTTAGGTGCCAGGTAAAGATTGAGTACTGAACCGGTACCAAGCATAGAAATATCATTGGGTTGTACTTCCTGCAGGTATGTCAACTCCAATATTTTTTTACTCACCTGCTCCAGTTTTTCTTTGTTGTACAAACTGCCTTTGGGTATAGACAGGTAATGATTCAAAAAGTTTTTAGAGATCTTTGCTTTACCATAAACCCTGATACTGTCTATATGATATAAAGGCCCTTTATTAACTTTCATCAATGCACTTATCTTATCGTCCTGCAAACGGATGCTGTCTAAAAAAACCTGTGCAAAAGGATACCCGTTCTTTTCATAATAATTTAAAACCCGAAGCTGTATACTTTGCAGTTGCTGCATATTGAGCAGTTTATTATTAAAATTCTTTTCAAAATAACCGCTTTCATCCATAGCCTTTTTTTCAATGCTATCGGGTAATAATTTTATCCAATGGTATTGCTGCCCCAAAAAAAGTTTGATGCTTGCAGATACACTATCCTGCCAAACACTATCTACTGAGGCGGAAGGATATCCTTTGGAGCTTAAGAGTGTTGTAAGGTTATTAATGTAGGTCATGCATTGTATTGCATCATCAAAAGTGGTTTGCAATTTTAACGCTTGCAGGTTAAAGGTGGTATCTTTGTCAACCAGTTGAATGTGCAGTTGAAATTGTGGTTGATTAGCAATTGGGGATTTAGGGTTTGAAATTGAGGATTGTGCATACACAGCAGGTAAAAGAATAGCATTGCAAACAACAGCTGCCAGCAGAAAAAAAATAGTAAATGTGGATCTACATTTGTTCATTAATAATCAAATCTAAAATATTATCCCGATAGTTACCGGGATGTAAACTAAAATCTTTGCCAGGTATTTATATTCATATTCCATTTTGCAAGCAGGCTTGCAATTATTGTAATTTTCATTTTTCCACCTCATTGAAATTAAAAGATGGTTTTATTTCCGCTTTGGTTAAAGAAATTGAACTTGTGAGCCGTAATTCACCGAAGGAAATAATTTCAACGCTTTATTTTGGTGGTGGCACACCCAGTATCTTAAGCCCTGCCGATCTGCAAACTATCTTTGATGTATTGCAGCTGCACTTTGTTTTTACGGCTGATATTGAAATTACCCTGGAAGCGAATCCCGATGATATCAGCGACGAAAAATTGCAGGTGTGGAAAGCTATTGGTATAAACCGGTTAAGTGTGGGCATTCAAAGTTTTTCAGACGATGAATTGCAATGGATGAACCGGGCCCATACAGCATCAGAATCTTTAATTTGCATTGATAAAATTAAAGCAGCAGGTTTCACTAATTTTTCTGTAGATCTAATTTATGGATCTCCGTTATTAAGTGGTGCCGTCTGGAAAAAAAATGTGCAAACTGTTATTGAAAAAAATATTCCGCACATCAGTTGTTATGCTTTAACTGTTGAACCTAAAACTGCGCTTGACAAAATGATCGCCTTACACAAGAAAGCTCCTGTAGATGCAGAGCGGCAGGCTCAACAATTTTTGTTATTGATTAATTGGATGCAGCAAGCAGGTTACGAGCATTACGAGATCAGCAATTTTGCAAAACCCGGCTTACGAAGTAAACATAACAGCAGTTACTGGTCGCAGACCCCTGAGGGGGGTGGTGAAAAATATTATGGCTTCGGGCCATCGGCACATTCTTATTATCCGGCAGAAAAGTTATCTTCTTCGCAGGATATGGATATACCCGTTACCGTTAGAAGATGGAATGTTGCCAACAACGCTTTATACATTCAATCTTTACAAAAAAACACTATTCCTTTTGAAGAAGAAATATTGACTGGCACACAACAGTTGAATGAATATATCATGACAGCATTAAGAACTATAGAGGGAATAGATATAAAGTATATTAGTACAAATTTTGGAGAAGAGAAAAGCAACAAGGTGATAACCGCAAGCCGCAAGTATGAAAGTACGGGTAAATTAAAAATTGAAAGTGATAAAATTATTCTAACGAGGGAAGGCAAATTATTTGCAGATGGAATTGCGGCGGATCTATTTTTCTAAATGATGCGCATGTTTCTTTAAATACTTCACCAACTCTGCTACAGATAAACAAACAATCATTACGATTATTGCTGTACCACTGATATTTGAAAAAGAGAAAGGCATTGTTTTATTTTCTATTGTAAAATTAGAACATATTTAAACCAATGTTGCTTCTATTTCGTTAAATCCTTCGGCGGCAGGCAGATTTTCCCATAAAATTTTATAAATGGTACCTGCAATGGGCATATCTGCATTAACTGTTTGATTGATAATGTGCATGCATTTGCTGGCATTATATCCTTCGGCAACCATGTTCATTTCCAGTTTAGCTGCTTTTACAGAATACCCCTTACCAATCATATTGCCAAAAGAGCGGTTGCGGCTGTGCAGGGAGTAACAGGTTACCAAAAGATCGCCAAGGTAAACGGATGCAGCATAGTTCATTGAGCGGTGCTCGTTAGTCAGGGGCCGGATATCGGTGTGGCCTACCTCAATATTCTTAATGCCGGATTTGCGTAAAAAACTTGCCATTTCATCGGCACTGTTAGCAATAAGCACACTTAAAAAATTGTCGCCGTAATCCAGGCCATGGGCCATGCCGGCACCTACTGCATAAATATTTTTTAGAATGGCAGCATATTGCACACCATAGATATCATTGTTCTCAATAGTATTAAGATAATCAGTTTTAAAAAATGAAGCCAACTGTAAAGTAGTTGCTTCATCAATACCCGAAAAAGTTAAGTAAGATAATTTTTCCGCTGCCACTTCTTCTGCATGGCATGGCCCAAGTACAGCAAAGTAATTTTTCAGCTCTACATCAAATTCATTTTTAAGATAATCGTTAAGCAATAAATTTTGCTCGGGTAAAATTCCTTTTATGGCAGAGATGATCTTTTTTCCTTCAAATATTTTTTTATCCAGCGTTTGTAAAACATCTGTTGCATAAGCAGATGGTACCGCAATAATGATGCAATCGGAATTTTGTATTACTTCCGCAGCGTTAGTGGTTAACTTAAGTTTTGTAATATCAAATTGTGCTGAAGATAAGTAGTGTGGATTATGGTGACGGGCTTGTATGTGCTTTATGGCAGTTTCGCTGCGGTTCCACCAGTAAATGGTATTGCCGTTATCAGTTAAAATCTTTGCCAGTGCTGTTCCCCAGCTTCCGCTTCCTAATATTCCAAAGGTCATTGTTACGGGTTGTTTTTGTTACGGGTTAAAGAAGTTTCGGGTTGTTTTGTTACGGGTTAATTGATTGTTAGCGAAGGGGCAGACTGTTATCTCAAAAAACAATCAATTAACCCGTAACCCGTAACTTTTTATCCGGTAACTTTTATAATCCTAATTTCTCTACTGCCAACTGCGCCGCAATCTGGCTGGCATCTTTTTTATTATAGCCTTTAGCTTCTGCAATCAATTCACCATCTACTGTAGCGCCAATGGTGAACAAACGCCGGCCATTTTCAAATTTTTCTTCTAAGGTTTCAAACTCCAGCGCCTTACCATTTTTATTGGCCCACCCGTACAACCTGTTTTTAATATTGATCTCGATTATCTCCAGGTCATCAGTAAAAAGGTGGGGCATAATAATATATTTCTCCACCCATTTTTGCGTACCTGCGTAACCTTTATCTAAATACACGGCACCTATCAATGCTTCCAGTGTGTTACCAAATATTTGGGATATCTTAAGGGAGTTATCGTACTTATTGTAAAAGGTAATTTTTTTCAGGCCCATTTTCAATGCAATATCATTCAGCATCTGGCGATTTACCATTTTGCTGCGCATCTCTGTTAAAAATCCTTCGCCTTTGTAGGGATATTTTCTAAACAAATAATGAGCAATGATAGAACTTAAAACTGCATCGCCTAAAAATTCCAACCTTTCATTATTTTCATCAGCACCTTCGCGTACACTCCTGTGGCTAAGTGCCGTTTTGTACAAAGCCACATCACCAGGTGTAAAGCCGAGGATATTACTCAATTGCTTTTTAAATTCCCTGGTTTTGTTCTGACTCTTAAAAAAATCTTTAATGAATTGCAAAATGCTTGAAAAAATGTTTGGGTGAAATTACTCTTATTTATTATTATAAGTAAAATTACGGTTTTTGCAACAGAAGATATAAAGATTGCAGGCAAATGCTTAAAATCTCATCTTAGCAAAATATTCAATCGTTGTACCTTAGTTTGGCGTAGATCAGGGTTTGTACTTTTTTACGATCACGCTGGCATTATGGCCACCAAAACCAAAGGTGTTGCTGAGGGCCGCATTAATAGTACGGTTTTGTGCTTTATTAAAGGTGAAGTTTAGTTTGGGGTCCAGCTCCGGATCATCGGTAAAATGATTGATGGTTGGGGGAACAATATCTTTTACCACCGCCATTATACAGGCTAAAGCTTCCAGAGCGCCGGCGGCACCAAGGCAATGGCCGGTCATGCTTTTGGTAGAGCTGATGTTTAAATTATAGGCGTGATCTCCAAAAACACTGAGTATCGCTTTTGTTTCTGCAATATCACCCAATGGCGTGGAAGTACCATGAACATTGATATAATCGATGTCTCCGGGTTTCATGCCGGCATCTTTCAATGTAGCATTCATTACATTTTTTGCACCCAAACCTTCGGGATGCGGAGCGGTAATATGATGTGCATCGGCGGTAGCGCCGCCACCAGCAATTTCGCAATAAATTTTAGCACCTCTTGCCAGTGCATGATCAAGGCTTTCTAAAACCAAAACACCAGAACCTTCTCCCATTACAAAGCCATCCCTGTCTTTATCAAAGGGGCGGCTTGCTGTGGAAGGACTATCGTTTCTTTCGCTGAGTGCTTTCATGGCATTAAAACCACCCACGCCTGCTGCACTTACAACAGCCTCACTTCCGCCTGTGATAATGATATCAGCTTTATCCAGCCTTATATTATCAAAAGCATCAATGATGGCATTGGTGGAAGATGCGCATGCAGAAACCACGGCAAAGTTGGGTCCGCGGAACCCATGACGGATAGATATTTGCCCTGCGGCAATATCAAGTATCATTTTGGGAATAAAGAAGGGATTGAAACGGGGGGTACCGTCGCCATTGGCAAAATTGATCACCTCTTCCTGGAAAGTGATGAGGCCGCCAATGCCGCTGGCAAATATTACGCCTACCCTGTCGCCATCAACATTATCTTTTGTAATACCTGCATCTTTTACGGCTTCGTCGCTGGCTATCAATGCAAACTGACAATACCGGTCTATTTTACGGGCTTCCTTACGGTCTAAATAAGTAGTGGGGTCAAAGTCTTTAACCTCACAGGCAAACCTGGTTTTAAACTTACTGCAATCGAATTGCTTTATAAAATCGCACCCGCTTACTCCGTTAGCCAAACCCTGCCAATATTCTTCAACAGTTTTACCTAACGGTGTAAGGGCACCCAATCCGGTTACTACAACACGTTTAAAAGCCATAAAGTTTACCTGTGATAGTTAATGAAAATTACTTAGCATGCTCTTCTAAGTAGGCAACTGCCTGTCCAACAGTAGTGATGGTCTCGGCCTGCTCATCCGGGATAGAGATGTTGAATTCTTTTTCAAATTCCATAATCAATTCTACGGTGTCCAAGCTATCGGCACCTAAATCATTAGTGAAAGAAGCTTCTGTGGTTACTTCCGCTTCATCAACTCCTAACTTGTCAACAATTATTTTGTTTACCCTTGTTGCAATGTCTGACATAATTTTAAAATTTAGTTTGTCTGGCTGCAAAAATATACATTTTGCAATAATTACAAAGAAATATAAATAAGGGCAAAATTGCGGGTTTTTATATTGTCTGCCAATTGTTTTGTGCAGCTATTATTTTATCCTTATCACTTTAGTAAAATTGCCGTATAGCATTTAACAATTTTAAATTTGTATTGTTCACCGTAAATTGCGAAAAGTCAATATATGGTACGGTGTAATCATATATCAGGATTATAAAAAAAATTGTATATTGTAATTACTTCACCACTTAAAGCTGCTATAGTTTACTAAAACAATATTGATATGGCCTTAAAACAAATAGACCACGGCTCTAAAGAATACAAGCAAATGGTTGCTTTGCGAATGGAAATTTTGCGTAAACCTCTTGGACTTAGTTTTAGCGAAGAAGAACTGGCAAAAGAAAAGGATGATATTTTAATTGGTGCTTTTGATGAAGATAAAATTCTGGCCTGCTGCCTGCTGACCAAGGTAGATAATGCTACTATCAAGCTGCGCCAGATGGCCGTTCAAAATAACTTACAGGGTAAGGGCATTGGTGCCAGTATGATGAACTTTGCAGAAACGGTTGCCCGTGATAAAGGGTATAGAAAATTAATGATGCATGCCCGAAATACTGCTATCGGCTTTTATGAAAAATTTGATTTTAAAGTAAAGGGCACTGAATTTATTGAAGTGAATGTGCCGCACCATGTGATGGAGAAGAGGTTGTAAAACGTGAGTGGTGAGACGTGAGTCGTGAGTTTAAACTTGTTATGCCTCACGATTTACGAGTGACCGTTCACTACTCACGCCTGACGATTCACGTCTCACGTTTTCACTATCTTCTCCTGGAATATTTTTCTTGCTTCGTGTACATCATCATCTGCAAATGCATCTTTGGGTACTATAAAGAAGGACCTGCTGTTAAAATAAAGATGAAAGAAATAAGGGCTTTCCATCCAGGTACTGAAATCGCCCCATGCCCAGCTTCTTCCGCCTCTTTCGTTTTCAATCCTGAATTCGTTGTTACTTAATATGGCTTTTAACCTGTCTTTAAATGCAGGCGCTTTTCTGTAAATCATGTTGGGTAATAAATACCAGAAAGTGATCATCAGCACAAACCATAATACTGAACTTACTAAAAAGGGCAGCGGCAATATTTTTTTAAAGAAGAATAACCCGGCCGATACGATGGCAAATACATTTACCAGTATGATCATTATTTTTATTTCCCGGCGGGTGATAAAGTGATAGCGGAGTGCCTGTATCACCTTTTGTTTATTGTAAGTAAAAAATTGCGAAGTCATACGCAAAGATACGGACGGATGTTAGATTTGAGATTTATGATTGCCTATTTATGATGGACAGAATGACGAACAGGTAGAATATTTAATTGCAAGTATCTCCGGCAACTTTTCCGCCACCATCAGCAGGCATACCACCAATAGGGTGATTACGCAATGCCGCATTAATAAAACTCACCCTCCTGTTGGCAGCCTTACCTTCCGGTGTTGCATTATCGGCAACCGGTTTAGTGCTTCCAAAACCCACTGCAATTAAGTGTTTACAATCCACTCCCATTTTTACCAGCGCTGCGCAAATGGCCAGTGCTCTTTTTTCGGAGAGCGTTTGGTTAACCTCATTATCACCTGAGTTATCGGTATGGCATTCCACCCTTAATAAACTGATGTAGGATTTATCTTCCAGGTATTTTTTTATAATTTCCAAAGCGGCGGTGCTTTCAGGCTTCAGTTGGGCCGAACCTGCTTCAAACAATACCGGCTTTTCTATTTTTACCTCGTTGCCTTCTATTTTATAATCCTGTGCCTGCAAACAGGTAGTGAAAAAAATGAGCGCTGCGGTTATTAAATATTTCATGTGTGGTATTTTAGTTGTACAAATATCTGCAATACATTTACCGGCACAATACCCGGCAGAGGGTAGATATTACCGGGGGCAATCCAGTAACCTGCGTTGCTTTTTTGTGAGTTTAGGACTTTCCTGGTTATAAGTGCTGCTCTTATACTCCCTGTAACCAAATACGGGGATACGCAAAATAAAATAAAAATCTGCCATTTTAGTTTTTCCCAAAACCCTTGAATTGATGATTGATGAAGACCCTATAACTAATGGGCCTAAACGCAATGCAGCTCCTGCCTGCAAACCCGAAACAGCATTATAACTTACCGGCAGGTACAAACCGCCCAACGGAATTTCGGCACGGGGCGTTACAAAAACAGAAATGGGATTATAATTACCTGTGTAATAACTGATACGGGAAAACATCAATGGTATATTAACCTGGCCCTGTACACCCAGCCATTTATTAAAGTAGCGATCGTAAGTTAAATGCAATGTTGTTGGCAGTTGCATAGTTATCATCTGCGGTTCCGTATTGGCATTAAAAAGATTTGTATAATAGTTGGTTATTTGATACACGTTACCGGAATCAGAGGGTACACTCAATTGATCAAGCGTATAGGCATTGCCTGCAAAATGCATAGCAATACCTTTGGTTTGCTGTTTGTTGTAACGAACAAATCCAATATCGGTGATGGAAGCGCCTGCCTTCCAGATATAATTAGCTGTTTTGTCGCTGTAAGCAGTTTCATACACCTGCATTTCATCCCTGAACTCGTAGCTAACACCGATATCAAGGCCCAACCCGGGGCTTTTAAAAGAGAGAAAATCATTTCCTGAAAGTGAATCTATATTCTTCGTGTATCCCAAAACGATATTACCCTGCCCGTTTATGAGTGCATCTTTCTTTTTATTATCTGAAGGGTCCACAATCGAATCATGGATGTAAGACAAATTATTGGTGATAAGTGAAACAGCGGCTATCCCGCCAAGGTATTTTAAAGAGATGCCTGCCTTCCAAACGCCAAAGTCATTGTTTGCAATTTGCCGGCTGTAGGTCAATGCCACTTCTTTCCATGCATGTGCATTTACCGACATGTTGTTTATGGCCAGCCTGTTACCTACCAGGTAAGAACGCAAAGTATCCGGCAATACCGAATTTAAAATATTCGTACTTACATTGTATACATTGGTAACCACCCTTGCCCTTGTGGAAATTGCAATGGCATTTTTATCGGATAATTTTATCATTACTGATGGGCCAAAAACATCAGTATTAAAATTTAGTTTGCCATTTTTTTTTATCGGGTCGGGAAAGGTAACGCCACCATCGTCATTATTGCGTTTTTTATAACTAAAGCTGATGACGTTATTTCCAATTGCAGATGAAAACCCAACCAGGTTAACATCTGCCCTGGTGCGGTAATTTAATATATCAGCCGGGCTGGTTACAATTCCATACACGCCTGCATAAGCTGACGAATGATAGCCAATATAAGACTGTGCAATGCTTTTAAAATAAACCGCCTGCATAAAAATAAAAAGAGCAATTCTTTTAATAAATGCACAAGGCACAAAAGAAAAACTCTTTAGCATAGCAAGGTCGATTTAGGTTTACATGCAGCTGAATTTACAGCAACTACTTCTTCTTTATTTTTTTTCCAGTATCAAAACAACTTTATTAAAATCTGCACTGGCATTGATCACTTTTTTAAATTCATCAAACATGCTAACGGGATAATCTGTAACAGAATAAAATTCATGTACCTTAACTTTAAGTTCGTTTCCATTTAATTTGTACGAGGAAACGAAACCCATTGTTTCTTTACCTGCATCTTTGTCGGTGATATTCATTTCCAGGTCCGACAGATTCTTTACCTGGTATCCGTCAGGAATAGTGAAATTAATGTCCCTGTCCAGCACATGCGGGTACTCCATACTGATAGGTAACTGGCGGGCTTTTTCCTGGTACATCTGCTCCTGTGGCCCTATCACTTCGCCTAATTTTACCAATATTCTTTTACCGGCTACTTCAAGCAGTTCGGCACTGGCGATATCGCCTTCTATGATAAGTGGTTTTTTTAAATACCCGTCGGTAAAAGCGGTATTTTGTACTTTGATGTTTTTGATATTATCGCTTTTAGCAACTGATTTAATAATATTCTTACTCAATTCTTCCAGTTTATCTTTAGCTACAAAATTGTATGCAGGCCTGTAAACGGTTGCGCCATAGCCTACCAAAATTTGTCTGCTGTGCAGCAACAGTGAATCCATTTCGGTATTGAACTTAAGCGAAACTTCCATGTTATGGCCACTCTCTTCTATTGGCTGTATAGGAATATCTCCAAAAGAAGCCAGTGCAGTTTTAAAATTGCCGATAGTGGTTCCCTGTAAAAAAAGCCCTTTTGTTGCAGCCCAGTACGGTGTAATGTATGGATAGCGGAACCCACTGTTGGCAGGCTCCAAAAAATGCCCGGTAGATGGAAAGTAAAAGATCAGCTCATCCACCAAACGATAGTTTTCCAGTTCTTCGTCTAAAGGAATATCATCTCTTTTGCTGGGGAAAACGATCTGCCAGTTAATGCCCAGTTTGTCCATACAAGCCGCAAACAATTTGTACAGCCCGCTGTTGCTCGACACTTTTGTTTTTACGATCTTTTCAATCTTATCAGCATCTTCGCCAATGCCATCCTTATCGCTGTTGATATTGGTTTTGATATAATCTTCCAGCGCAATGATCTTTTCTTCTTCAGATGCTGTAGATGAAATGTTTACCTGTTTTAAAAAACCTTCCACAGCTTTCAATTCCTTATCATTGTAATTGGTGTAATTGCCGTATACATTCTTAGCCAATTCATTCCATGTAAAAACCCTTACATTTTTATCTTTACTTAAGTTGTAAGAAAACTTGTACTGCACGTTTGTTGCGTGTGCTTCCCTGTTAGCATATTTTTCGTCTTCAATAGCTGCAATGTCTTTACACCAGGCCGTAGTTATTCTTTTGGTTCCTATTACAGTATCTTTATTTACGGTGAATCCATTATAACCCTTAACGGTAAACGAAAGATAATCGGGTGTAACCAGTGTAAAATCGGCTTCTTCAAAAGGAGTGGCGCTGGATTGAAAAATTTCCAATCCAAAAAAGGAGGCACTTCTTTTTACCTGATAGTAATATTCAATTTCACTGCCTTTTTCCACACCTTCCAGCGCAAACTTTTTATAAGCCCTTCCTTCTTCTTCCACATCCAGAATTTTATCCGAAGGCAGGTTGATCACTTTACCACCGGGCAAAATGGTTCTTGCTTTTATTTCCAGTAATTCTCCGCCGGTATAAGCGGGCAGGTATATTTTATTATACATTTCCACGCCTTTATCATCCATCACCTTTACCAGCCTTTTAGTGGTGGTTATTATCATTAAGCCTTTTTTTTCTTCCTGTACAAATTCCTGCATGCGCATGTCTGAAAGTATCACTGCACTTTCTTTTGCGTAAGCAGTTTTAACTGTATGTGGCACAGGACTGGCGTCCCATTTTATTGATGGGGCCTGTGCATTCACTTGCAATTGCCACAAAAGAAGAAACGTTATAAAAAAAGAAAAAGTTGCTTTCATCTGTATGATTTTATTTTAAAGTTACCGCCTTTTAAAGCAGTTTAGATTTATGAATGCCTGAAATTATTTTTTCTCCAATACCACCTGTTCTTTGTATTGGGTTGCTGCTGCTTTTGCAGCTTTATTCCATTCTGTAAACTGATCGGTTTCAACCATCAGGGTTTTATTTCGATATTCCTGGTAAGCAATTATTTTCCCATCTTTTACCTCGTATTGAATTTTTAATCCTACAAGGTCATTTTCAAAACTAAAATTTTCCGGTTTGTAGGTAACCGTATATCCTTCAGGAATTTTAAGCACGTGGTATTGCTTCACTACGAATTTATATTCATGCTCAATGGGTATTTTTCTTTTAACAGTATCTATCAGCCGGTTTTCAAATAATTTTTCCAGGTTAAGATTAATATAATATTCATTACCTACTTTTTTGCCCCAGCCGGGTATTTCAAAATCGGCCGTGATGTTCAGTATGTTTTCATCAGGGTTTACCTGGTTTATTTTATACTCTCCTAAAATAAATTTGTTGCTGGCTTTACTCGTTCTGCTCTTTACAAAGTCTTTTGTTTCTTTTTCATCTTTGTACAATAAAGTATTATAGGCATCTTCTCCAAAATAGCCGGTATAATTTACATTTTCTGTTCCTTTAATGCCATTATCCGTAAAACTAATGGTGGTAGTATCAGCAATTATATTCTGCTTTTCCGGGGTTACAGGAATAGTAAGCACTTTATATTCTTTATCTGATATGGCTACAAGGGCTTCTTTATTCTGAATAGAGGATGGCGGCACGCCGTATTTTGAATGCGGATCGGTGCCATCTAAAAACACCCATTCGTTATTGATATTTGCTGCAGATATCATATGGTTATCCACTATCGGTAACGGTAACTCGGAATACTTATACGGTATATCTCTTGTGCCGATCCAGGTGTAGTAAGCCTTTATAGATGCCATACGAAGCATTTGTGTGATAATACTGCTCATATCTTTACAATCACCATAACGCTTGCTGCATACTTCGCCAGCCTGGCGTGGTTTAAAACCTTCAAGGCCATTTTCAAAAGCAATATATTTGATGTGCCCCTGCACCCATTTGTAAATACTTTTCGCCTTCTCTGTTTCATTTGCTTTACCTGCCACCAGTGAGTCTACAATTTTTTGTAAGGCCGGGTCGGGTGTAACGTTAAGTTCTTTTGTAAAAGAGAAATTCCATTTATACAGGTCATCAAGGTTATTTAAATATTCATGAGTTCCATCGCCATCTTCATAGCTGGAAACATAGATAATAATATGCGGAACATAATAACTATCGTCAGGTGCATTACCAAAATCATCGTCGCCTTTGTATTTGGTAAGTGTCCATTTGTATACGGTTTCCTTTTTCTTCTTATCTTCTGTAAACTTGAATATGCCCTTGCTGTCATTTTTTACCACGTATTTTATGCTGATATTATTAGGCACTATCACTGTATATTCAGCTGACATTACGGGTACTGATCCAGGTAAGTAAAATGGTGTAAGCAGGTGTGCATCCTTATGAAACTGTGTGTATTCCAAATGCTGTATTGCATTTTGCACCATCCCAGGGAAATCAAAAGTAGTTTCCTGTACATCATCATAAAATACACTGTTCCTTCTGCTGCTGGTGGTTTTTTGTTCGCCGATCTTAATTTTTTTATACTTATCGCCATCGGGTATTTTGGAATACGCATCAATATCTTTCAGCTCGCTGTAACCGCTGTGATAAATTTTGGAGCGGCTGTAAGCAGCAGCATTTTTTTCACTCAGTATCATCAGCTCTTTCAGGTATTGACTTTCTGCCACAACAGCGCCATCCTTTACCATCAGTTTCAGTTCCTGGTTAAAACTTGAAAACACTGCTTCCTGCCCGGGAAAAGCAGCATTTACTTCTGCCGGTGTTTGTGCAAAACAATAACTGCCGCACAGCAGCGCTGCAGTTATAATCAGGTGTAATTTTTTATTTTTCATTTATTGAACGCTTAATAAGATGTCGTAATAATAAGTACGGGTTTGTTTTAGTTTTCCCTGCTGATCATAAAATTTACTTACACCATGCAGATCCCCGTTATAATAATTTTGTTCCGATTCCAGTTTGCCATTCGGGTAATAGGATTTGGTTATACCATGCAAGTTACCTAAAACATAATTCTCTTCTTTGGACAAGGTGCCATTAGGATAATACAATTTTTTAACACCATTATCATAACCATATTCCCTGATGCCATCGATGTATATTTTACCGGTAGAATAGAAAAATTTCCTCGTGCCTTCCACATCATTGTTTACAAAATTGATCTCCAGGCTGGGATTACCATTTTTATAAAAAGCAGCAACTTTTCCGGTGCTTCCTTTTAGCAATATGGGTGCTACTTTATTACCAGTCTTATCTTCGTATGTATAACTTTTTAGGTCGCCATCCTTATAATTCAAAATTGCTGCAAGCTGGTTATTCTCTCCGTAAAACTGGTATTCACCTTGCAGGTAATTATTGGTGTAGTTACATATTTTATCAAGGGTACCATCGTCGTTATATACTTTGTTAATGCCATTTAGTTTACCGTCTTTATAAATTTCTTCATCGCTTAATTTACCATTTTCGTAATAGTATTTCCAAACGCCTTGTTTCTGGCCGTTCACATATTTGCCTTCGGCTTGCACCTGGCCGCCAAAAAAGTAACTTTTAAATATGCTGTCCCTTTCATCATTTTTATAAAAAGAAACAGTGCTAGCGGAACCATCAAAGAAATACGTTTTGTAGCTGCCGTTAAGCATGTAATTAGTGTAGTTGCCTTCCACAAGCTTTTTACCATTATAATGCTTAAATATCAACGGTCCGTTGCCTTTCTCAAAATTATTGGTCACAATAATTTTGCCCGTAGTATCATATTGAATCACAGCTTCAAGCCATCCATTGTGGTATTTGTAATCATAGTCCCTTATGTTGCCGGGATAATAATATTCAGAATACCCATCAAATTCATTATTTAAATAAAACTCTTTACTTTTTATATCTCCCACCTGGTTGTAATAGATGATCTGCTGCTGTTTATCATTCTCCATTACCCAGCCTTCATAATTCAGCCTGCCATTATAAAAATAACTTTTGCTGTATCCATTTTCTTCATCAGTCACAAAAGTATTTTCTACGCTTTTCTGCCCGTTGGCATAATATTCTGTATGAGGGCCTTCCTGCAAACCGTCTTTATAAGTTATTTGTTCGTTTATTTTACCTGAAGCGTAATACGTGGTATACACCCCATCTTTATTGCCATCCTTATTAAAATATCCTTCAGATGTTTTAATGCCTTCGGCTGAATAAAAAGTAATGTCAGCAGCGCCTTTTCGGGTAGACGTAGTAGATATGGTTGTGCCTTTGGCATCATAAAAATTTATTTCTCTTAGTTTTCCTTTATCATAAGTAGCGTCACTGAATAATTTACCTTCATCGGTGTAGTTTTCCACCTTGCCGTCTATCTTCTTTTTGGTGTAGTTACCCTTTCTTTCCAGTTTACCATTTTCGTAATACTCTGTAAACTCCCCTGTTATTTCGCCGGCGCTATACGTGGTTTTTTCTTTTACAGCGCCACTATTATACCAGGTTGTCCATAAGCCTTCTTTTTTGTCATTTGCAAATTCGCCCTGTGTTTCCGGCTTGCCATCTTTATAATAACTTTTGTAGGTGCCTTCTGCTTTTCCTTTTATGTATTTAACCTCATCCTGTTTATTACCATTGGAGTAATAATAGGTAAGCATTCCGTCCTGCTCATCATCAGCAAAGCTGCCAATATAGTTGAGACTTCCGGTACTGCTGTATCCTCTTTCTTCCCCATTTTTTTTATCGTCTTTATACATTGTTGTTTTGCGTAACAAACCGTTATAAAAATAGCCGGTAGCCAGGCCGTTTAAATTTCCATCTGCATAATTGTTGCTGTACCATTTATTGCCATTAGAGAACCAGCCTTCTAATACGCCGGTCAATTTATTGGCTTTGTACATTCCTTTTTCTTTGATGGCTCCTGTATTAAAGTAGTATGACCATTCTCCTTCTTTTTCATTGGGGTTACCAAAATTTCCTTTTGCTTTAAGTAAACCATTATCTGCATAATAAAATTCCCAGTAGCCGGTCATGTCAATATTATTTCCATTTTTTGCATAGGCGCCTTTACCCACATAAACACCATCTTCGTAGTAATATTTTATGGTCGCATTCTTTCTGTCGGGCTGATTTAAAACACGGGTATATTTTATCTCACTCAGGTAGGCCACTGCTTTTTCAACAAATGCATCTGTACTTTTTTTATTTTTCTTTAACCAGCTTTCCACTTCTTTTATATTCAATCCTGAGAACATGGAAAAGATCATAGGCTCAAAATCATCTTCTTTAAATAATTTACTGTACAGCGGTACATAAAACTGCATGGCAAAACCTTTATCATTGGCTTTGTATTCCAGTTTTTCATCCACCACCTGTATCTGCCTTACAATTTTATCTTCTAACGCTGCTTTCAGTTTATATTGCTGGTCTAATGCAATTTTAGACAGGAGTATTTGCTGCAACAGGTCAAAATTATCTTCGCCGCCTGGTTTTTTATTTTTTACATATCCTAGTATATCGTCTGATACTTTTGCAATGGCGCTAAGATTATTTACGCAATTGTTCATGTATTTGGCGGATGGCCCGATAAGCAGGTAAGTTTTATACGCTAGCATTGCCGGTATAAGATTACCTTGCCTGAGATAAATATTCCCCAAAAAATAATGGGCTGAGATGTAATAGGGATTGATCAGTAAACATTGCTGAAAACATAGTTTGGCCTCTGCATCTTTTTCCATCTGCATCAGCGTTACGCCTTTATTAAAATATACCAGGAAAGATTGCGGGTCTTTTTTAAGCGCCTCGTCATATAGGGAAACAGCTTCTTCACGTTTGCCCATTTCATCAAGGGCATTGGCTGCCATCATGCTGAATTTGGGAAATTGTTCGGGGAATAATTTTAATCCCTCCATTGCATACTGACGTGCGGCCTCAAACTGGCTGTCTGCTTCGCAACTGATGCTTAATTCATATAAAGCAGCGGAATAGTTGGTATCGCTGCGGTTGATCTGCTTATACAAAGCAATAGCCTCTTTAAACTGCCTTTTATCATGCAGGCCACTACCTTTTTTAAGCAGTTCGCCACTGTTAACCAATGGATTATTTTGCTGCGCTGCTGCGGAAAATGTAAAAACAAAAAGTAAACTTAAGCCGGCAATGATGTACCTGCCCCGGGTTTCAAAGGGATAACGCATAGTGATTAGATTAAGGTAAATAACTTTCTTTTGATAAAAATATTGCATTTTGTTTATAACCTGCTATGAAAAAAGCAGGTTTTTTGAAAGAAAATACCTGGGTGGGGAGAAGGACAGGCGGCTAAAACCCCTGCCTGCATTGGTTTTGCAATTATAATGTATTGCGTAATCAATACTATACCAGCACATTTTTAAAATAGACATACACTTTTGCTGCATTTCTCAACTCCCCGAGCGGTACAGGAATTTTGATGGTATGGCTGACCGGATTTTTTCCTGGTTTTGTTTCTGTGACCTTAAAAATCAGTGCGCTGTTTTTTGAACGGGCAAAACTTACTGCAGTCAATTTTTTTGTGTCGCTGTTTAACGCCCATATTTTATTGGCGGTGGCAATTCTTTTATTAGTAAATAATATCTCTTCTTCTTCAATACCGGCGATTTTAGTATAGAGTGTAAACAAGCTGCCTGAAAATAATCGTAAGCCATAATATACTATAACTGCGCAACCAAAAAACACTAACAGCAACAGTAAGGTATCTATTTTTCCGCTGAAGGGAATATGGGTATAGGTGAATGGCCACGCTACAGTAAAAGTTAACAACAGCGATATCACTACTGCTATACCTAATATCCAGTTATCCATTTTTTGTTTGGTAAGCTCTCCTTTTTTATATACCCATGCAGCTATCAGTTCTGTGCTCATACCATTTTTTTGTAAAGCTATTGAGGAGAAGAAGAAAATCTATACCCTGTGAATGGTATTTTGGAAGATGGGCAATACGGATTTTATGGAAACCCGATAAAAGTTTAGCGTTATATTTGAAGGGTGAAAGATTTACTGGATCATATTGACAAATTAAAAAAGCAACTGGCTCAGTTGCAACCTTTAAGTGCTGAAAACCAGCAACGGTTGGATAAAAAATTCCGGATGGAATGGAATTATAATAGTAACCATATTGAGGGTAATACGCTTACTTATGGGGAGACCGAATTACTGTTGATTTTTGGAGAAACAAAAGGCAATCATGAGTTTAGAGAATATGAAGAAATGAAAGGCCATGATGTGGCGTTGAAATTAACAGAAGACCTGGCTTTAGACAAGGAGAGAAATTTATCTGAAAGCTTTATAAGGGAGATCAATAAAGTGATTCTTAAAGAACCATTTTACAAAGAAGCTATTACACCTGACGGGCAACCAACAAGAAGGTTGATTAAAATTGGCGACTACAAATCTTTTCCCAATTCTGTATTGTTACAGAATGGCGAGATGTTTAATTATGCTTCGCCTGCAGAAACGCCTGCATTAATGGGAGATTTGGTAACATGGTATTTAAAAATAGCAGCAAATAAGCAAGTACATCCTATTGAAGTTGCAGTAGAACTGCATTACAAATTTGTTTGCATTCATCCTTTTGATGATGGCAATGGAAGGATATCAAGGTTATTAATGAATTATCATTTGCTTAAAAATGGATATCCTCCTGTAATTATCAAATCTGCTGATAAAAAAAATTATTTGTTTGCTTTACATGAAGCCGATACAGGGAATATTGAAGCGTTTAAAAATTATATAGCGGAGCAGTTGGTTTGGAGTTATGAGATTTCTATTAAAGCTGCAAGGGGTGAGAGTGTTGAAGAGGTTGGGGATTGGGAGAAAAAGATAGAACTATTAAACAAACAATTGTCGACTAAGGAAAAAGCTAGTAGGAAAAAAAACAAAGAGGTTATTATTGATTTGTTTGAAAATTCCTTTACGCCATTAATTAAAAAACTCTTATCGAAAATAAGAGACATTGAATCGTTCTATCTTTCATCTACCCTTACATTAAGTTTAAATCACACCACAGCTATCTCTCGTGAAACCTTTGAGGATATTTTTTATCAAGTACCATTAATGATAGATGATAGAACTGATCGTTTTGTACTTAACCATCATTTGTCAAATTTTCAGCAAAATGGAACAAAAATATTTGATTCGTATTATACAATCCAGTTCTATTTATCTACTTTGACCTATACTGTTTCGATACTAAATTCTAAGACAAAAGAGATTCAGAAACGCAATGAGAATTATCTCACAGAAGAAGAGATTGATTTTTTTGTTAGCATAATCACTGAAAATATTTATAATCAAATTCAGGAGCAATTAAAAAACCAGTAGGGTAGGTTAGACAAAAAACCACCAGCTTTTACACTGATGGTCTTTTTATGTGCTTGTGTGTTCTCTTCTAACTTAACTGCAACCCATACTGTTACCGCAATTCAAACATTTGTAACATGTGCCGCTGCGTACAGTAATGTGTCCGCAGGTATTGCATGCAGGCGCATCGCTTTGCATACTTTTTGCGGCTGCATTTACTGCATCCATTGGGTTATGTGTTTTTTGTACATGTGCGGTGCGATGTTCTGCTTTTACAGGTTGTGGCGCTGTGTTGCCTGTTACCCTTACTTCACTCAACTCTGGTTTACGGTCGCCAATAGTGGGTGTGTTTTCATCCCATGGTTCATTACCTGTATTCAGTACTTCGGGTTGTTTATCCAATACATGAACTAAATCATTACGGCCTAAATATTCATACGCTAATGAACGGAACATAAAGTCGATGATAGAAGTAGTTGATTTGATGTTTGGATGTTCCACCATGCCGCTTGGTTCAAAACGGGTGAACACAAATTTTTCTACATATTCTTCTAAAGGCACACCATATTGCAAGCCGATAGAGATAGCAATAGCAAAACAGTTAAGCATACTACGCATGGTAGCACCTTCTTTCGCCATGTCGATAAATATTTCACCTAATGTACCATCATTGTATTCGCCTGTGCGGAGGAACAATGCCTGGCCATTGATCTTTGCTTTTTGTGTAAAGCCCCTGCGTTTTGCCGGTAAGGCTCTGCGTTCAACTATCATTGCCAACTGGCGTTTTAAAGAAGTATCGGCACTGCTTTGTACACGTTTGTTCATTTCATCCAGCAACTCTTCAATGGTTAGCTTGCCCATATCCACCATGGTAGAAATGTTGGCGGCTAATTCTGCTGCTTTATCTTCTGAAATTGGATCATCCAGTTTTTTCTTCTTGTCTGATTTGTTGCTTAATGGTTGTGATAATTTAGAACCATCACGGTAAAGCGCACACGCTTTTAAACCTAATTCCCAGCTCATACGGTAAGCATCAGCAATTTCTTCCTGTGTAGCTTCGTTAGGCAGGTTGATAGTTTTAGAAATGGCACCACTTAAAAAAGGTTGTGCAGCACCCATCATGCGTATATGACCGTGTGCATGTATGTAACGTTGGCCAATTTGCCCGCATTTGTTAGCGCAATCAAAAACAGAAAGGTGTTCGTCTTTTAAATAAGGTGCTCCTTCCACGGTCATTGTTCCGCAGATATAAGTATTAGCGATTTCAATTTCTTCATCACTAAATCCTAATGCTTCTAACAAGCTCCAACCAAAATCGTTGTATTGTTCAGGCTTAAATCCTAAACGTTGTAAACAATCTTCACCTAGAGTATATACATTGAATACAAAGCCAATTTCAAATGCTGCGCCTAAAACTTTATTTACCTTTTCAATGTCTTCTGTAGTAAATCCTTTTTCCATCAATGTTTTGGCATTGATAAAAGGTGAGTTATTTAATGAAGCGTGGCCTTTAGCATAATTTACAATTTCTTCAATTTCACTTTCGCTGTATTTTAAATTACGCAATGCAGCTGGTACACTTTGGTTGATGATCTTGAAATAACCACCACCGCTTAATTTTTTAAATTTCACCAAAGCAAAATCAGGTTCTACGCCGGTAGTATCACAATCCATTACCAAACCGATTGTGCCTGTTGGTGCAATTACCGTGGTTTGTGCATTGCGGTAGCCATATTTTTCTCCTAACTGAACTGCATCATCCCATGCTTTGGTGGCAGCTTTTAATAAATAGTCAGGACAATATTTTGCGTTGATGCCTTGTGGTTTTATTTCAATGCCTTCATAAGCATCTGCAGCATCATAAGCAGCAGCACGGTGGTTACGCATTACACGTAACATGTGTGTTTTATTTTCTTCGTACTTATCAAATGCACCCAGGAAGCTTGCCATCTCTGCAGAAACAGTGTAACTAACACCAGTCATGATGGCGGTGATGGCGCCTGCAATACCTCTGGCTTCTTCACTATCGTAAGCAATACCGCTTACCATTAACATAGAACCAAGATTTGCAAAACCCAAACCTAATGTTCTGTAATCGTAACTTAATTGCGCTACTTCTTTACTGGGAAATTGTGCCATCAGCACAGATATTTCCAGCACCACAGTCCATAAACGGCAGGTGTGTTCAAATCCTTTTACATCAAAAGTGTTGGTAGATTCTTCAAAAAACTGGCGCAGGTTAACACTGGCTAAATTACAAGCCGTGTTATCCAGGAACATGTACTCACTGCAAGGGTTAGACGCTCTTATCGGTCCGCCTTCGGGGCAGGTGTGCCATTCGTTGATGGTGGTATCATATTGTGTACCCGGATCAGCACAACGCCATGCGGCATAGTTGATCTGGTTCCATAGTTCTTTTGCTTTTACTTTCTTCATCACACGGCCATCGCTCCTGCCTTTTAATTCCCATTCGCCGTCTTCGTCCAGCACTTTAAAAAATGAGTTGGGGATGCGAACAGAGTTGTTACTGTTTTGTCCGCTCACCGTGCGATAAGCTTCTCCTTCGTAATCGTTGGAATAACCTGCGGCAATTAATGCGGCTACTTTATCTTCTTCTTTTGTTTTCCAGTTAACAAACTCTACAATTTCAGGATGGTCAAGGTCTAAACAAACCATTTTAGCTGCCCTTCTTGTAGTGCCGCCGCTTTTAATAGCACCTGCAGCCCTGTCACCAATTTTTAAGAAACTCATTAAGCCGCTGGATGTACCACCGCCACTTAATTTTTCTCCTTCGCCACGAATGCTGGAAAAGTTGGTTCCCACACCACTGCCATATTTAAAGATCCTGGCTTCACGAACCCAAAGGTCCATGATACCGCCTTCGTTCACCAGGTCATCATTCACACTTAAAATGAAACAAGCGTGTGGTTGAGGACGTTCGTAAGCATTGGCAGATTTTTTTAGTTGGCCGTCAATGGCATCAACATAATAATGTCCCTGTGGTTTGCCGGTAATGCCGTATACTTCGTGTAAGCCTGTATTAAACCATTGCGGACTGTTTGGTACGCAAGCCTGGTTTAAAATGGAGTATACCAATTCATCATAAAACACTTCTGCATCTTTGGGGGTTGCAAAATAATTATATCTTTCGCCCCATACCCGCCAGCAATGCGCCATGCGGTGGGCCACCTGTTTCACTGTTGTTTCCCTTCCTGTAGTACCATCTGCTTGTGGTACGCCAGCTTTCCTGAAATATTTTTGTGCAAGAATATCCGTTGCGATCTGGCTCCACTGTTTCGGGACTTCCACATTATCCATTTGAAATACAACTTCGCCTGTTGGATTCTTGATGACAGAGGTACGATAGTCGTATTCAAACATATCGTATGGACTTACACCTTCTTGGGTGAACTGGCGACTAAACTGTAGCGCCTGCATAGATGATGGCTTCTTGGTTGGCATAGTATAAGTGCTTGTGTAGTGGGTTAAGTAATTGTTAAGCAAACGAAAATATTTGTTACAGACGAACAAACAAACTTTTTAATATTAACACTTGTGGACAAATTTGGTGGATAATTTTAAAGATGCAATCCTGTATTGACTTTGCTCACTTTTCCCCACTTTTTAAAAAAAATGTTCGTTTAAAATCTTGGATTTTTCCGCAAAATTTCTTTTTGTTGATTTTAGGGCGTTTTAGCTATCTTTTTAAAAAAAGGGTGTTTTATACCACATTAAAGAGATCGCCGGGAATTATTTTTAAAAATGCAACCAATAACAATAATTTAGCTACTTCTTTCATCCAAATTCATCTCATGAACAAGAACAAAATTTATACCGTAATTGTCGTGGTGTTTGGAATAGCATATGCGTATAATTTATTCTGGTTAGTTAAAACACTTATGGGCACTGGTACTTACAGTTATTTTAGAGTGGGTTATTTTTTACATTACGTCCCTGTTTTTTTAGGCATAACTGGTTTAATCATTTTCGTAAGCTCCCAATTTAAACGCAGTAACTTATTCAGAGTAGTGATGTGCCAGCAAATAATGTCGTTCCCTTTTTTTATTATCTGGTTTATCTACTATTTTACAAGATATCACAGCGGCGCTTATCAGCAGCAATGGGATTGGCAAACATATCTCAGCATTACAATTAGTTTACTCCTGTTTATTAGCAGTGTTATTGGATTACGAATGTTGTCGATGAATAAAACTGCCCGGCTTACTGTTATTGAATATGGTGGGGAACGTACTGCAGAGTTTTCACCGGCAAGTGCTCAACTTCGTTTTGTCAACAGGTTAATAGATATTGTGATGAGCATTTACCTGCTTTCCATGAATATGATCATCTTAGATATTATTTTCT
>Ga0068859_100000618_pt1 | contig 35518 bp, 26 predicted proteins | sample KBSSwiS22_FD_66585 | JGI IMG/M metagenome (GOLD analysis project Ga0068859, IMG submission 66585) | Switchgrass rhizosphere microbial communities from Kellogg Biological Station, Michigan, USA - KBS Switchgrass S2-2 | ecosystem: Host-associated > Plants > Roots > Rhizosphere > Soil ... | reverse complement strand
AGGCGGGGGCATCGATGGGCACGCCTCGCCACTGCCGGAAATTGAGGTGCCGCCGGGCCTGGCTTCCTGGAAGGATCGCTGTCGTGATCAGCGGGCCAACTGAGGCGATGCCAGCGGGGGCGGCCGGGCGTCCGCGTGCCGTCGAGGATCTGATCCAGGCGGAGCTCGACGGTGTGACGCTGTCGTTCCGGTTCTTCTGGGGCCACCGGCCGCCTCGAGGTGGTGGGGTCGGCGCGAGCTGCCTGAGCCAGTGGTTTGCCTCAGCGTTCACCGTTGACGGACGGCGGTACGCGACGGCGGAGCACTTCATGATGGCGGGCAAAGCACGGCTGTTCGGCGACGACGAGACCGCGGAAGCGATCTGTGCCACTCCGGACCCGGGCCAGGCAAAGGCCCTCGGCCGCCGCGTCCGCGACTTCGACGAGACAACCTGGCAGCGGCACCGCTATGAGATCGTCGTCGCGGGCAACTTCGCGAAGTTCACCCAGCACGACGGCCTCCGCGGCTTCCTTCTGGCCACCGACGACGAGGTTCTCGTCGAGGCCAGCCCACTGGACGCGGTCTGGGGCATCGGCCTGGCCGCGAGCGACCCACGCGCCGAGCATCCAATCGACTGGCCTGGGCTGAACCTCCTCGGCTTCGCGCTCATGGACGTCCGCGCGGCGCTGCGATCCTGACGGCTCGCAGCGCAAGGCCGCCAGACGTTCTCGCGTCCGGGGCCGTACTGTCTGTCGGCATGGGCGACCGCATTGTGGTGTTCGGCGCCACCGGCTACACCGGCCGGCTTGTGACCGCGGAGCTGGTCGCGGCGGGACACCGTCCGGTGGTCGCCGGTCGCGACCGGGCGCGGGTCGACGCGCTGCGGGCCCGCCACGGCGACCTGCCCGGCGCTCTCGCCGACGCCGCCGATCCTGATTCGGTTCGCCGGCTGGTCGGGCCTGGCGACGTCCTGGTCGCCACGGTGGGCCCGTTCGCCCGGTTCGGCCGGCCCGCCGTCGACGCTGCGATCGAGGCCGGGGCGCACTACCTGGACAGCAGCGGCGAGGCCGACTTCCTACGCCAGGTGTACGACGACGCGGGACCGCGGGCCGAACGCGCCGGCGTCGTGCTGCTGCCGGCGTCCGGGTTCGACTGCGTGGCGGGAAATTTGGCCGGCGCTCTCGCGTTGCGCGACGCCGGCGCGGATGCCCGCCGGGTCGATGTCGCCTACCAGATCGTCCCCCCAGGTGGGCGGCTGCGCCGGCTCGGGATCAGCAGCGGGACGAGGGCGACGCTGCTGGCGTCCGTGGCCAGCCCGGTCGAGGCGCTACGCGGCGGCCGGCTGGTCACCCTTCCCTACGGGCGCGAGATGCGGACCTTCCAGCAGGACGGGCTGGCGCTCACAGGCGCGCTGTGGACGGGCACGGAGGCGCGCACGCTGCCGCGACTCGCGCCGCAACTCAGCGACGTCGCGACCTACATGGTCGCGGGCGGCGGACCGGCCCGCCTGGCGCGGGCCGCGTCCTACCCGCTCGGGGCGCTGTCCCGGCTGCGCTCCTTCACCCGGCTGGCGAGCGCGGCGGCGGCGCCGGCGCTGCGGGTCACTGGACGCGGGCCCGACCCGGCGACCCAGGCCGCCACCGGCACCGTCGTACTCGCCGCCACGGCCGATGCCATCGGCCGAGCGCTGTCCACGGTCCGGCTGCAGGGTGTGGACCCCTACGTCTTCACCGGCCGGATCATGGCCTGGATCGCCGGCCAGCTGGCGGCCGGGACGGCGACCGGGCGCGGCGCACTCAGCCCGGTGGAAGCCTTCGGCGTCGACCAGCTTGAACACGCCGTCGCCGCGGCCGGCCTGCCCCGAGCCAGCTCCGGATCCAGTTAGGCGACCGGCCGCGGACAGCAGCCAGCCAGGTCGCCCACGAGGGCGAACTCGACCTGCGATGGTAGGTGCGCTCGCTGTGCCGTCTGACCTGCGGATCGGCCCGATGCTATGGATACGCCTGGATTGTCGGAGCCAGGTCGCATCATGTCGGCCACAGGCTCGTGGTCACTGAGGGAGCACCTTGTTCGCGGGTATCGATGAGATCGACTGGTCGTCGCTGCGCCACGCCTACGGCTCGGCGGAGGATGTGCCACACATGCTGCGCGGGCTCACGTCTGCGGATCCCCGGGTCCGGGACCATGCGCTGGACGACCTGCTGGGCGCCGTTCACCACGAGGGCGACATCTACGACTCGACCCTGGCCTGCATCCCGGTCCTGTTCCAGCTGCTGGCGAGCCTGGCGGTGGACCGGGCGGAGGTCGTGCAGTTGCTGACGAGCATCGGTTCGCTCGACGATGCCGACGATGCCGACTCGCGTGTCTTCGCCGCCTACATGGCAGAGAAGCGGCGAGACACCCACGACGACGATGGTCCGGATCTCAGAGCGCTGGCGACCGCGGCTATCACATCCCAGTCGGCCGTGTTCACCGGGATGCTCGACGATCCTGACGCGGAGGTTCGCCGCGCTGCGGCGACGGCGGTGGTCAGGTTCGCCGCGCAGCCGCAGGGAGCGGTGACGGCGCTGGCAGCGCGCCTTGGGGTCGAGCGTGATGTCCGCGTACTCGTACCGCTGGTGGAGGCGTTGGGTTCCGCGGGAGTCCGGTACCCGGATCAGGCGCGGCCCGTGATCGACGCCCTGACCGAGCTGACCGCCGGACCCGTCGAGGCAGGGGTCAGGCTCGCCGCGCTCGGCCAGCAGGCGCGGGTGGCGCCGGGCCGGCTGCCTGAGGACTTCGTGGAGACGGTTCTGGACCTTCTCCACCAGCGGGCCGCCCCCGAACCACGGCCACAACCTGACCGCCCGTCGACGGACACCCTGGTCAGCGCGCTGCGCGACCATGTGCCCGTCGACGACACCGAGCAGCTGATGGACAGCATTCACCTGATGCTCGGCGGCGACGTCGGGACACGGACGCGTCTCTTGTGCGGCCAGCTACGCAGCCCGGTCGAGACGTATCGGATCGAGGCTCTCCGGACGGCGGGCAACCTGTTCAGGAAATGGCGCGGTGACTACACCGAGCCGGTCGCGCTCATCGGCGAGTACCTCACCGCGCTGGACGGCCGGCTCCGGACGCCCGCACTTCGGGTGCTGACGGATCTTTACGGACTCGCGGCGCCAGCCGCGGACCAGCTCGCCGCGATCGTGGCGGACTCGACCTGCCAGGTGATCTATAGGCAGAGCGGGTCGCGGTTGGCGGATCCGCTCATAGCCCTTCTGCGTATTGGTGATGCTCGGGCGGTCGCGGCTCTGGGGGAAGTGCTGGAGCGCCGGGACGTACCCGCTTATTTCGGCCAGGAACTGAGGCATGTCGGGCCGGCAGCAGGAAGTCTCGTCGGCGTGTTGCGTGACCGGCTCGCCGCAACGGACGCCGAAGACGCGGCCCCGTGGACCACCGGGGACCTCATGAGCGCGCTCGGGCGTCTCGGCGACCGCGAGACCGAGCCGCATATCCACCGGATCCTGGCCGGGGTACCGGACGACAGCGCCCGTGGCTGGACCATCCAGGCTGGCCTGCGCGGCCTGCACGGATGTGGAACCGCCGAGTCGGTCCCTGTCGTCCGGGCCCTCCTTGCCGACGACGTCGTCGCGGTCAGCGCCGCCGAGACCCTGTGGCTCCTGACCCACGACCCCGTCCCGATCATTCCGGTCCTGCGACGCCACCTCACCGAAGTCAACCCGAACAGCCAAGCCGAATACCCCGCCGGCCAGGCCGCGAAGGTCGCCGGAAGCATGGCCGATGCCGCGCGCGACCTCCTGCCCCTCCTGCACACCGCGCTCCGATCCAACGCCCGATGGCTGCCCTTCGAGGCCGCCTGCGCGATCAGCCGGATCACCCGCGAGATCACACCCACCATCGAACGCATAGTGCGCGACACCTGGACCCAGGAACGCCCCTGCCGAGACGACATCGCCACCTTCATCATCGACCTCGGCCCACCCGCCACCGCCCTGCACGACCTGCTACGAACCGAACTCGCAAACCCCCGCCGCCATCGGGCCGTCACCTACGGCTACAGCGACACCGACATTTTGAGTGACGAGGAACTCCTCGCCCTCTGCAAAATCGCTCTCCAACAGACACCCTGACAACGGGCCACTGAACGAAGCCGAAGGAAAGAATCTCAGAACGTCGCTGACCTGTCGGGCTCGCCGGTTCACCCGCCGCGAGAACCGGCAACATCCCGCCCGCCGCTTCGGGGCCGATCTGCTCCGGCACAGATGGTCCTTGCGGCTGCGCCGCAAGGACCCAGAAAGAGGAATCACCGTCCTGTGCCGCCGCGTGCCACTAGCTTTCTGGACCTGAAATTGGATCTTGTGGTTTGCCGCGCGCAGAGTAAATACTGTCGGACGGCGTGCGGCGGACGCAACGTGCCCAGGCAGGCCGCGGCATGCGGTTCGCAAAGTGGGCTTCAGACAGTCGGGGTCGAGCCTGTTCGGACTTACCTTGGGGCCTCGGGACTGCGGTCCGCGCGTTGGACTGCCAGCTCCAGGTCGATGAACGCCGAGATCATTGCCCGGTAGGTGCGGTCGATGACGTCCGGGAAAGCACCCATCTCCTGCCGTACCGCGGACACGTTGATGACCTGCTCCACACGATCGGGCGCCCGAACCGCTGTCTTGTCGGGCTTGAGCCTGCCGGCCGCCCGGACGAGATCTTCGCGCGCGGCGAGCAGCTGGACGATCTGGCGGTCAAGCAGATCGATCCGCGAGCGGACGTCGCGAAGCGCGTCGTCGGTACCGGTCACAGGGCCATTCTCGGCGCATGGCCTGCCGCGGCGATCGCTGACCCCGCCATGCTCACTACTGATCGCCAAGCTAGTTACACCGCAGGCCAGACACTCTCGGCGGGCCCACTCGCGCCGGCCCGCATTGGCAGTGCGGGCACCAGTAGGTGACGCGCCCTTCCTCGGAGGCGCCCGACGGTGCCTGCTCGGCCATACGGATGGCCGTACCGCACCGACGCCACGGCCACCGACCGCGGCCATACACCCACAGCTGCTCCGGCGACGAAACACGCCTCGATCCGATAGACGTTTCCGAGGCCCGCCAGCACGGTCTGATCCAGCAGGACCGTGCCGAGCTCCCGCTCCGGGCGGGCCAGCGAGCCAGCCATCACACGGTCGGGATCCCAGTCGGGCCCGAGCACGTCAGGACCGAGATGGCCCACGACGGTCGATTCGTCAGCGGTCGGCAGGATGTCGAGAACGGGCAGCCGATAGCCGACCGCGACGTGCCACTCGTTGCCGAGCACCACCCGGATCTGCCAGTCCGGACCGCCACGCGCCGGCTCGCCGGCGGCAAAGGTGCGCCACGCGCCCTGCATCCGCAGGTGCTTGCCGCGAGGCACCACCTCGAGCACTGTGCGGCCGGTCAGGTCGACCGTCGCCTACCGCGGCACTCGGAAATCGCTCACGGACAGGACTTGACCGGCCAGGGCGCGGTGCACCCGGCGGGCGGCCTGGTAGACGGTGTCTCCTTCTGGCAGAGGCGTCTCCCTCGAACGATTCCCTCTCCGATTCCTACCGGCCCGCCCGTCGCCCCTGAGACGTGCCAGCGCGGTGGGCATCGTCCGCGGTGGGCCGCGCCCTCGCGATGTTCTTGGCGATGCTCCGCCGCGATGCACCTCTCGGGCACCTGGAAGGTTCGGGCCCGATATCTTCGCGATCCCGGCGCGGTCCAGAACATCGAAGAGCCGCTCGGCATTCTGGCGGCGCAGGTTCCATACCTGCTTTAGGGTTCGAGACGATCCGGCGCACGTTCTCTTTGGAGAGCTGGCTCGGGATTACTCGATGCGACATTTTACCTCCGACCAATCAGGGTTGCTTGCCGAGTCCTGAACTACGACGAACGCCGCGACCGCCGCCCAGCTCTGGGACGACCGCGACCAGATCAGCCGCATCGTCCGAGACGCCGGTCAGCGGGACGTCGCGCTGACCGTCCGCTATCGCGACGACTACGCAGTCGTCCTCGACTTCCGCAGCCCGTACACCTTCTTCGGGGCGTTCACCTACGCGGCCGGCAGCCGCTACGTGCTCGCCGAGCCCCGGCCGCGTCATGCGGCGAAGACCGTGGCCGAGGGCAACCACCTTCCGCTGGCCGCGCTTCCCATCGGCGCGCGGCTGACCGCGCCCCCACCCGGCGGCCCCCGCCCCCGACGCGTCCGTCAGCATATGTTGACGACGCCCCCTGCCGTCAGTATATGTTGACGGCGTGTCCTTGGTAGGCGATCTTGATGACGCTGTTCGTGGCTCCGACCTCGACAGGAATCTGCGCGCGGTGGCCCGCCTTCGCCGTCTGGTCGAGGACCTGGAAGCCGAGAAGGTCGCGGCCGCTCGACGGGCGGGATGGTCCTGGCAGGACATCGCCACCCGACTCGGCGTCACGAAGCAGACCGTCCACCGCAAGTACCGTCGGGCCGAGGAGGACTGATGTTCCAAGGTGACAAGCCGGACGTTATGCGTGCTTTGGGCCGCGCTCTCGCGTTGGCCCGGGAGTTCAACCATCCCCGTGCGGGGAGCGAACACCTCTTACTTGCCCTCACTGCGGGCGACAGTCCGGACGCTCGCCGGGTCGCCGAGGTCTTGGCCGGACGCGGGGCGAAATCCGCCGTGATCCGCGGCATGACGCGGCTCGCGGCGCCGTACGGCGCCGGGGTAGCCGCTGACCGCGAACTCATGGCAACGATGGGAATCGACATCGATCGCCTGTTGTCACCCTCCGCGGCGTCCGTGGATCAAGGACCCGTCCGAGAACCGTTGCTGCCGCTGGGCTCCGCGAAGGCGCGGCGCCGGTGGGCCCGGATGAATCCACCCCTCGGACTGGACGCCCAGGCCGTCTATGAAGCGTCTCTGCGACTGGCACTCGGCCGCCGGGAGCGCGCGCACGGAGTAGAACATCTCGCAATGGCCCTCGTCGCGCTCGATCCCGGCGCTGCCTGGGTGTTCGACGCGGCCGGCGTCGATGCCGAGGCGCTGCTGGCCGATCTGGCCGCCGCCTTCCCGCCGCCGAGGCGCAACATCCTGCTGCGGGCTGACCGTCGGCTCGGCCGCGGACAGCGCCACAAGGACATCGTCCGGCGCTACGGGCGCACCACGGGCCGCGCCGCCGTCGCCAGGTCGGCGATCGCCGCACTCATCGCCTTCTGACGCCAGGTTTCGGGACCACAGTCGCTGACCGGTCGCCATCCGTCGGCAACCGGTCGTCGTGGACAGCGCCACTGGATGCCGTGCGCCTCGGTCCCGACGACGACGCGACCGCGGTCACCGCCCGCCCCGGCACGGCCCGCAGTTCCACCTCTCGGATCCGGACGGGTCTGTGTCACGCAGCCCGAGAAGGAAGCAGGTTAAACGACAAGCTGAGAGCGGGACCACGAATGGACCGCAGCCAGCCGGAAATCCCGGGACTCAGTGAGAGACAGCGGGAGGGGGTTGGGCGCCCTGGTCGATATCGGATACGGCGCCTTGGCTCGTCTGGCCTGCGGGTTCTTAGCGAATGTGCACGCCGGAGATAGCCCGCGCGATCACGAGGCGTTGGATCTCGCTGGTTCCCTCGAAGATTGTGTAGGTGTTCACGGATCTAGATCGACATGCACGGTGAGCTGTGGCGCTGTGGCGGCGGCGGATCTCGCGCGTCTCCTGGTCCACACATGGACCGCGCGAGCACAGCCCGGCGTCGGATCGGCCGACCGACGGGGGCGGGTGCCCCGGCCGTGCGGCTGGTTCCCCACTACTCCAAGGTTGCATACCTGCCAGGGGTGCACAGCGGACGTCCGAACGACCGCGAGGACAGGATCAACCCACGCGGCCCGGCAGTAGGGCGCGCTGCTGCCTGCTGGCCTGGCCGTGCGGCACGGCGGGAACCTTGTGATCCGTAGACCTCGGCGGGCCATCCACGGCGTCCACCGGAGTCCACCGGCGCAGGTCATGGGCTCGGCGACGTCCACGGCTGTCCACCGACGTCCGTCCCCGTTGCGGTACAACTGCAGTACGACGTGAGCAGGGAGCCGGCTACACGCTGTGCTCGTCGCTCGTCGGGTCGATCAGCTTGACTCCCGTAGCCGGAACAGTGACAGGTCGTATCCGCTACCAGTCAGCGAGGAGACGACGGGATTTCCCGCCGAATCTACATAGGAGATCTCTTTCGCCGATCGGCTCGATAGGAATGCACCTTCGATTGGGTAACTGCTTCCGTTGACCTTGATCTGTCCCGAAAGCTGCCGCGCCAGGTACTGGCTGAAGCTGGTCTGCTGCCCGATTCCAGCGCCGCCTACTGGCCCAAGGCTGCTAAGTTCCGGGTATCTTTCGAGAAGCATTATTGCCAACTGATACGGGGTCACGTACGGTCGCCCAAAGTGATGTCCTGCTGATGAGATCTGGCTCAGGACCTCGATAATTCGGGCCTCTAAATTGTGATCTGACCACTGGCTCATTACTTCACTCCGGTTGGCTCCGACGCCGTCGGTCGCTGATCCTCTCGCACCTCGGTCGGGGAGCGGGCACAGGGGCCAGCGGCGAGCCCCGCGGCCCTTGATCCGTAGTTTGATCTGGATCTTCCACGGACGTCCGCTGGCGTTTGCCGCGTCCGCTCACCTCGGGCGTTGCGTCCACCGACGTCTATGGGCGTCCGCTGGCTTCCGCTGGCTCGGCTGTCAACTTGGCTGTCAGCTGCGGCGTGACCTGGATCGAGTTCGGGACGAATTCAGCGCGGGCGGCCAGAGCAAGTCGACCTCCCGATTGCCAGATCGGCGCACGATGCCCACGCTCGTCCGTCGGTCCTGGTCACAGGATTGCCCGCGGCTACCGACGTCCACCCCGGTCGGTCGGTGTCCGCGGCCTTGGCTGTCCGCATGGCTGGACGACCTCGCTCCCCGGTCGCCAGTGCTCGCCGCGCGACGGCACGCTCCGCGTCCAAGTCTGGCAGGATCAGCATATGGCGATGGACTGGCGCCCGCTGCTGAGCCTCGATGATGGCTACGCATGTCGGCCAGGCGTCAGCGGTTCGGCTATTTCGGCTGCCGAGGCGAGACTCCGAACGCCCTTCCCGCTCGCCCTTCGCGAGCTCCTGGCGGCAAGCGATGGCGTGTTCGATAGAGCTGGGCAGTGGTTCGTATTGTGGCCGCTCGCTCGAATTGTCGAGAACAATGAGGATGCCTGGGCGGCCGGCACGCCCGTTCGACGGGAGCTTTTAGGATTCGGCGACGATGGAACAGGGGCTCCCTTCTGTGTCCGACTCGACGGGTCCAGCGATGTATTTATTTGGTCGCCGATCGAAGGCACCGCCGTGAGGCTGGCAGACGATCTTGCATGCTTCTGGTCTGCATGGGCCGCTAACGTGATCTCTACCTGAATGGACGTCAAGCCTCGCTACCGGAGGATTAAGAGATCTTGGAAATTTGTCCACCAATGTCCATGGATGTCGCGCCGGTGCAGGTCGCGAGCGGTCCGGATTCCGCAGACGTCCACGCTCTTCCGTCGCCGTCCGCCGGCTTGGCTGCCACACTGGCTGGCAACCGTGGATCAAGGGTGCGCCTCGTCTGGCACAGGCCAGCGACGTCCGCGGTCCATAGCATTGATCGCCTGATTGATCGTCCGGAGGAGTGCCCTACCCTCGTCGCGGGTGGCGCCGAGACGCGCATGGAATTCAAAGTCGGCGATACGAACGCCGTTGCAGACCTCGTTGAGCGCGTTGTTGATCAGTACGGCGTCGGCGTCGGACAACCGGACCTCGATCTCATCGGACGTGACGTTCAGGACCTCCATGCCCGCATCATCCCCCACCACTCGCATGGGGCCGCACCGCCCGACTACAAAATCGGCCCGCGTAATCTGTGGAGTCGACTATCCTCCGCCGGTCCTGGTCACGGGCCTGCGGCCTAGCCGTGGCATCGGGACGCCGGCAGGATTGAGGATGTGGACTACGTTGTCGATCTCGATCATGCCGCCGATGAGATCGCTAGACGGCGGCCTGATTGGGAACTTGCGGGCGTGCTCGTAGGGGCTGTGACCTGGCGCGACTACGCCGCGCCGTGGCCTAGTAAGTTGGAGTGGGACCGAAACCTGGTCGCCGATCCGGACTCGCTGGGGGTGGAGATCTCCGGTCCGGGCGACGCCACGGTCGTCATCGTCTTGTTCCGGGGAGGATGGGCCGACGTGGACGCATGCACGTCCGACGGGGATGTCGTGGTCGATGCGCCCCGAGTTGAGTCGCCACAAGCATTCGGTCGGTTGCTTGACCAGTACATCATGCGGATCTTTGGTAATTGATCAAGGCCCCTGCCTTGCATAGTCGGTCTGGCTCGTCGACGGGCGTCCGTGGGCGTCCGCTGCCTCAGCTCGCGACGGTGGGCGGATCCGCTGCCGTCCACCGCCGTCCGCTCCAATCTGCTGGCTGGGCTACACAGTTGGCTACAGATTCGGGAGGCATTCCCCAACCGGCTGCAGGCTGTGACGGCCTTGAGATCACGCCGTCCAGGAGGCCAGCGGCGCGAGCGAGGGGTCTCGGGAGTACCGGACTCCGGTGAGCGGCTGTCCGACCGTGATCGAGTAGACGATCCAGCCGCGGACGCAGGCGCCGGGATCGAGGTAGCCCTCGACTGGGTAGTGGGGTGCCGGGAACTGGCTGTAGGTGTCTTCCGAGGGTTCGGTCTGCCCGTTGCCGGCATCGGTGACAGTCCAGTTGCTGTTCCGAAGTGGGCCGCCGGTCTGATTGGCGCTCAGGCAGGTCTGTACGTCGATCGCCACCCACTCGGTACCCGCCTGCGCAGGCGCTGGCACTCCCGTCACGGCCGGTCGACGCTGGCCGAAATACGTCACCGATCCCCAGTTGGTCGGCACCTGAGTGCCGGGGCCAGGCCGAGTCAGGGTCGTCGAGGGGGCCGCAGCCGCCGACGAGTTGGCCGAGGACGCGGGCGCGCTTGTTGCGGCGGACGGGGTCGAGACGACCGCTTCTGTGATGGCGCCGTCGCTACTACAGCCGACGAGTCCTACAGCCGCGGTGGCTAAACAAGCGCACACGAATACCAGCCTCATCCTCATGCCCCCGTATCGCGCCAGTCCCGATCACGAAGGGTCCGGAGACGCCCTGATGATGTTGTGGCCTCGTGAGAATAAGGCCTCGCAGCATCACGGGGACAGTCGGGCTCCGACCGTTCACCGGCACCCGCGTGGCTTGGGGACGCCGCAGCAAATCGCGGCGTCCCCCGGACTCGGCCCGGCTCGAACGGGCTGCCACCCTCTCCACGTCACCGGATGCGGTCAACCGGAGCCTGCGCACCTTGGGCGAGGTCGCGCACAGCGTAGGGCACAACCCATCTCGCGAACCACGGGATTATGAGTGCATCAGCGCATGACCCACTGGCGTCCACAGACGTCCGCTGGTCCTGCGCTCAGGCTTGGCCTCATCCGCCGACCTCCACCGCCGCTCGCGGCTTTCCGCCCGCCTGGCTGCCGCCGTGGCTGCCAACAGCAGAGAGTCTTACCCCCCACCTGGCCCGGCTCGAACTCGGCTGGTCCCCTCCACAACGGGCCGGGGGTCGGGGTCTCGCCCGTCGGCCGACGCAGGCGGTACTAATCGTAAGTCCTGGTCGAGGACGGCCACGAGGGATAATTTCTCGATCGCTGTCGGCTCGCGTCCTAGGGTCCGGCCACCCGATTACAAGATCGGCCCGGGTTGACCGCTGACGTCCACGCTTGTCCGTCGGCCCTGGTCACGGCCCTGTCCGTGCGCAAGCACCTGATCCGTAGTTTGGTCCGGATCTTCCCCGGGCGTCCACGGACGTCCGCTGTGTTTGCTCACCTCGGGCGTTGTGTCTGCCGATGTCGATGGATGTCCGCTCGCGTGAGGAACCCGACGATTGGCTTGATCGAATCGTTGATGGTCGATGTGAACTGGGGGCCATCGACGCCCTGTCAAACCGGTATCGATCTCCAGAAAACTGGGAGCCATCGACGGATACCCTTACTGCCAGATTCTCTCTGGGGCTTGCCTCCCTAGTGGACGAGGAGTGGTCCACGTGGGATACCAAGAATTTTGTTTCGCAACTCCATCAGGCTTCGCCTAGCCGAGTCTGACGAACAACTCTCTCGATGATGGCGAACGAGGAAACGCCGTTGATCTGCGGGCGGAAATTAGGACCAGAGGTGCTGGCGCAATTGAGTGCGGTACCAGTCGCCGGACACAGATCGGGTCGCTGCGAGCGGGACTTTGGTTCCGAGCTACAGATCCCGCCTTGCAAAGTTGGTCGGGCTCGTACACCGACGTCCACGGGCGTCTTCGGCCTCAGCTCGGGCTTTTGATCGAAACCTTGCCGCCCGCCCCGAGGTGTCTCCCCGCTGGGCGGACGACACCAGCGAACGGAAGGGCCGGGCCTTGAAGCACCGTCAGCCGGGACAGATCCGGGTCGTACCGCTACATCCCGACCTCGTGAGGCTCCTGCGTCGTCACCTCGATCTGTACGGCACGGCGCCAGACGGACGGCTCTTCCGGAGTGCCGGCGGTCTGGCCGTCGCGCACGACACCTACCGCAAAGTCTGGGCGAAGGCTCGCACGCAGGCGCTCACCGAAGCAGAGGCCGCGTCACCGCTAGCCGCACGGCCGTACGACCTCTGGCACGCTGCCGTGTCCAGATGGCTGAACGCCGGGGTGTCCCCGCAACAGGTCGCCGAGTGGGCCGGCCACACGGTGGCGGTCCTGCTGAGGATCTACGCGGCCTGCATCGTCGGGGAGGAGCAGCGCGCGATGCGCCTGATCGACGCATTGTTCAGCGCTGAGAGCGGGACCACGAATGGACCGCAGCCAGCCGGAAATCCCGGGACTCAGTGAGAGACAGCGGGAGGGGTTGGGCGCCCTGGTTGATACTGGATCACGGCGCCTTGGCCCGTCTGGCCTGCGGGTTCTTAGCGAATGTGCACGCCGGAGATAGCCCGCGCGATCACAAGGCGCTGGATCTCGGACGTGCCCTCGAAGATTGTGTAGATCTTTGAGTCGCGGTACATGCGCTCGACGGGGTGTTCGCGGCTGTAGCCGGCGCCGCCGAGGATCTGGACGGCCTTCTCGGTGACGGCTACCGCCACCTCGCCGGCCTTGAGTTTGGACATCGAGCCTTCGCCGGCCTCGAAGGTCTTGTTCTGCTTCCCCATCCAAGCGGCTCGCCAGATCAGCAGACGGGCGGCGTCGATCTCCATCTTCATGTCGGCCAGGGCGAACGCGATCGCCTGGTTCTCGATGATGGGGCGGCCGAACGCCTCGCGGGTCTTCGCGTAGTCGAGGGCGTATTCGAAGGCCGCGCGGGCGATGCCGACGGCCTGGGCGCCGACGGTGGGGCGGGTGCGCTCAAAAGTGGCCATCGCGCCTTGGCCGCGGGAGTGGCCGCCTTCGCGGGCGCGGGCCAGCCGGGCGTCGAGTTGCTCCTTGCCGCCGAGCAGGCAGCTTCCGGGCACCCGGACGTCGTCGAAGAAGATGTCGGCGGTGTGCGAGGAGCGTAGGCCGAGCTTCTTGATTTTCTTGGCGGCCTCCAGGCCGGGGGTGTTCGGCGGGATGACGAACGTTGCCTGGCCGCGGGACTTCAACTCCGGGTCGACGGACGCGACGACCACGTGGACGTTCGCGATGCCGCCGTTCGTGATCCAGGCCTTCTGGCCGTTGATGACCCATTCGTCCTTGGCCTCGTCGTAGCGGGCCCTGGTGCGCAGGGACGAGACGTCGGAGCCAGCGCCCGGTTCGGAGACGCAGAAGGCGCCGACCTTCGGGTCGGCCGCGTCGCCGTAGCACTGGGGCGCCCATTCGAGCAGCTGGTCGAGCGTGCCGGCCGACGCGATCCCGGCGGCGGCCAGGCCGGTGCCCATGAGGGACATGCCGATGCCGGCGTCGCCCCAGAACAGCTCCTCGGACGCGAGCGGCAGCGACAGGCCGGTCTCGTCGGCGAACATCGTCGCCATCGAGTCGAAGCCGTAGAGGCCGATCTTCGCGGCTTCCTGGATGACGGGCCAGGGGGTCTCCTCGCGCTCGTCCCACTCGGAGGCCGCCGGCCGGACGACCTCCGCGGCGAATCCGTGCACCCAGTCGCGTAGCTCGCGCTGCTCATCGGTGAGATCGAGGCTGAAGCCCATCGCGGTCTGTCCCTCCGCTGGCGTCCGCGCGGTTTGTCCCGTACCGGCCAATCAGCATACTGGCCGGTAACTTTCTGGGAAGCGGGAGGACCAGCCTCCGGGCGAGGCTGTCCGCTTCGCGATGACGCGATCGTTCGGACGGCGGGGCGGCGTTCCGCACCGTCAGGACGTGGTATCTGACGAGTCCATGGACGCCTTCGCTGACGGCGGGCGCGGGCCGCGGTGACGCCGCAGGAGGCCCGAGCCAGGTTCTCCGCCGCCCGAGTCGCCCGGCTCGCGACGATCACCGCCGAAGGCACACCACGTCTGGTGCCGGTGACGTTCGCCGTGCTTCCCAGCGCCGGGCAGCCCGACGCAGGAACGGGCGTGACGATGCGAACCCGCTCCGCGCCGGCCGCGCCGAGCGAAAACGGAGCGTACCTGGCCGAGCCGGAGGGGACGATCGTGACGGCCGTCGACCACAAGCCGAAGCGAACGACGCGCCTGCGGCGGCTCGACGACATCGCGCGGGAACCACGCGTCACGCTGCTCGCGGACGAGTATGACGACGACTGGACCCGGCTGTGGTGGGCCCGCGCGGATGGCGTCGCCCGCATCGTCGAACCAGCCGACCAGCTACACGCCAGCGTGGTGCGCGCGCTGGCCGACCGGTACCGCCAATACCGCGAGCATCCCCCGGCCGGCCCGGCGATCCTGATCAGCGTGACGCGTTGGTCCGGCTGGGCCTACACCGGCTGACCGGACAGACGTGGATCGAGCCCGCCGCGGCCACTGGTCAGGGCCGGGGGATGCCCTGCAGGACTTCGGAGACCGGCCGGCGCTTCGTGACGGGCAGCGGCGCGGCCGAGCTGTCGGGGTAGCCGACGCGCAGGATCATCTGGGTATGACCGGAGCCGCCGGTCGCCGAGCGGACCAGCGCCCGAGTCGCCTCGATGTCGATCGCCTGCCCGAGCGGCGACGTCGCGAGCCCGGCACTGGTCGCGGCCAGCAGCACCCGGCCCAGCGCACGCCCGGCGCGCAGCCGGTCGGCCGGGCCGTCGGCGTCGGTCCCGAGGACCAGCACCTGCGGGTGCTCGACCTTGCCGTCCGGCGCGCCGGCCCCGATCGCCTCAGCTCCGGCTCCGTCGGCGCCGCCGGTGAAGTCACGTAGCGGGAAGTCCGCCTGGCGCGGATGCGCGCTGTAGTCGGCGGTGGCGCCCGGTATGCCGTCGACGGCGTCCGGGTCGGTCCGGGTCCACGCGGCGAGCTCCGCCTGGTAGTCCGGGTCGTGGTGCTCGGCCCAGTCGGCTCTGGTGAGCAGCACCGCGAGCTCGACGCGGGCGTCCTCGCTGGTCAGCGCCGTCAACCAGCAGCCCTCGGCCTCGGCGGCGTGCCGCAGTGCCCGCAGCTCGTCGACGGGCACCTCGCCGGACTGGAACGGGCGGCGGTCGGTGTGCCGCTCGGTGATCGCGGCGGCGAGCCTGGTCTCGTCCTCGGTGGGCGGCCGGTAGCCGGAGACCCGCAGCGTGGCGAGCCGTCCGGCGCCGATGTCCGGACCGTCGGGCAGCTCGCTGACCTCGACGTCGAAGCCGGCGGCCCGCAGCGACAGCCAGCAGTTGAGCAGCGCGGCGCCGCAGCTGACGAGCAGCTGACGGTGGTCCGGGTCGATCACAGGTAGCGCCCGGCTGAGGTCGGCCGACAGCTCCAGCGTGTCGCCGATCGAGCGCCACGTCCACGGCTGGCTGTTGTGGATCGACGGCGCGAGGCCCGCGGCCTCGACAGCCGCGTGGACCTGCGCCGCGGAGATCGTGGTGCCCTCGATGGTCATGGTCCGTCCCCTCGCTTGCACGGGCCAGCCCCTGAGCGCCCGCCACCGCGCCCGGCGGTGGCGGAGCCGGTGGCCGAGGTCATCTTTCAGCTTTTCCATCGTCGCATCCGGCCTCGACCCAATCGGCCGGGGTCTTGGCGAGCTGGAGAAGGCTCATTGCTGACGTCGTTCCCCGCCACGCGCGGTTGTCCCCCGGGGGAGGCGCCTCAGCAGGCCGGGGCCGGCGAACCGCTCGTACCGCTGTAGACGTAGGAGTTCTGGATCCAGCCGCCGGAGACCAGCTGGTCCCAGACGGTGTTGTTCCCGTCCGCCTGCTGGCAACGCAGCACGACGAAGGTGCCGCCGACCAGCTGGCCGACCGGGTCCACTGCCAGGAGCGCGTTCGTCAGCATGCCGACGACGCCACCGGCCAGCTGGAGGACCGAAACGGTCTGGGTGAGCGGGAAAGGCCCGGTGTCCGGCCGGGGCGGCCCGGAGCCGAGCTTGGGGTTGCTGACCGTGCCAAGGCAACTCGGTGCGTCGCCTGGCGCCGAACTACCCGACTCGACGTAGCCAGCCGGCACCCAGCCCGGACTGGTGTACACCCACAGCCGCGTGGTGCTGTTGCCGACCGTGACCTGCTGCGCGTAGACCCCGCAGTACACCTGGACGGGCGTGCCGCTGGGCACGGTGCCGCGCGCTCCGCCGAACAGGCCGAGCGTGGTCGGGCCGAAGTAGGTAGTCACCGGCGCGTCATCCGCGCTGACCACGATCGTGCGGGCCGGCGGGGCGGCGTCGATGGGCCGCCCTGTGGCGGTCGGCAGCACCTGGGCGGCGGTCGCGGCGTCGCTCGGGGAGAGCGTCACGCCGGGCGGGACGGCGCCGTCGGACGGGCCGGGGCCGGCGCTCGGCCCGGAGCTGGCGCCGGCGCCGGCGCCGGCGGCGAGAACCGAGGCTGCGCTAGCGGTGCCGGCGGTGCCGTCCGGGCCGGCGGTCAGCGGCCCGGACGAGAAGACAGTGCCGGGCGGGTTCCCGCTCTCACCGCGGGCGCCGTCAAACAGCGGGCGGGCCATCGCCGTGGCGGCCAGCAGTATGACGATCACCAGCGCGAGCCGTAACAGTCGCCTGCGCCGCCGCGACGGCCTCCCGGCCGAGCCGGGGACCCGCGCCGCGCCAGCGCCCGGGGTCGAGGGCGCCGCGGCGGGGCCGCGACCAGCGAGCGAGTCGTCCACGCCGGCCAGCTCGCCAGAACCGGTCGCCGACCCGATCGATCCAGTCCCTCCGGCTGAGCCAGTTTCGCCGGCCAAAGCAGCCCCGCCGGCGAAGGCAGCCCCGCCAGCCAAGGCGCCCTCGCGGGCGGGACCAGACTCGCCGCCCAGGCTGGAAGGGCCGTCCTGGCCGGCCCCGCGGGCCGAACCGCCCGAACCAACCGAGCCGCCGATCGCTGGTTCGGGTGACGGCGGCACCCAGTCGGCGAGCAGCCGGCTGGTGGCGAGGCCGACGTCGAGCGGGCTGGCGATCCGCTGGCCGGTGAGCCGTTCGACCAGCTCGACGGCGTCGGGACGGGCGGCCGGGTCGCGGCGCAACGCGGCGGCGACCGTGGGCAGCAGCGCGTCCGGGACGCCGTCCAGGGCCGGCTCGGTGGACAGGATGCGCATCGCGGTCGCGGCCGCCGTCTGTGCCTCGAACGGATGCCGCCCGCGCGCCGCGTAGGCGACGCACATGCCCCAGGCGAACACGTCGGCGGCCCGCGTCGCGGACTCGCCGTTCAGCCGCTCGGGTGCCATCCAGGCGACCGTGCCGATCACGTTGCCGGTACTGGTGTTGCTGGTGAGGTCCTCGGCCCTGGCCAGGCCGAAGTCGATGATTTTGGGCCCTTCCCAGGAAAGCAGGATGTTCGAGGGCTTCAGGTCGCGGTGCACCACGTTGACCGCGTGCACGGCCACCAGGCCTTCGGCGAGCCCGGCGGCCAGCGTCAGCAGGTTCGCGCCGTCCAGCCGCCCGCCGCGGTTGACCGCCGTCATGAGGTTGACGCCCTCGACGTACTCGGTCGCCATCCACGGCTCGTCCGCGTCCGGGTCGGCGTCCAGGACCCGCGCGACGCAACCGCCGCGGACCCGCGCGGCGGCCGCCGCCTCGACCCGGAACCGGGCGCGGAACTCTGGGGAGTCCAGCAGGTCCGACCGGATGACCTTCACCGCGACGGGTTGGTCGTCCGCGCCCACCCCCAGGTAGACGGTGCCCATACCGCCGGAGCCGAGCCGTCCGCGCAGCCGGTAGTGGCCGACGACGCGCCGGTCGGCCGGGGTCAGCGGCGTCAGCATGCCCGTGCCAGTGGACGCGCGGCGGGCCGTTCCAGGGCGGGGCGCCGGAAAGTGCCCAGTCCTGGGAGTCCCCGCGAGACCCCGTGCAGGAACAAGAACGCGCCTTCCCCCAAGCGGTAGCCCCAGGCGGGGCCATGACCGAGACCTTCGTTGGTCACCGTAGGGCACATCGTCCCGAGATATCCGCGCGGAGTGGCAGAGGTGCGCCCGCGAGGGCCTGCCGTAGTCCACCTCCTGAGTGGCCCGCCGTGTCCGTGGGTAACCCGTGGGAATGGCTGCAGCCGATCCGAGCGCCGTCGTGGCCGAGTTGTTGTCTCGGCACGGCCACACGTTCGCCGAGGACCTCGCGGCCGACGTCCCCGCCGACACCGCCGAGGCGATGTTCCGGTTGCTCGTGTTCGCGACGCTCGCGAGCGCCCGGATCCGGTCCTCGGCGGCGCTGGAGGCGTCGAACGCGCTGTTCGAGCAGGGCTGGACGAGCCCGCGCGCGCTGGTCGAGACCACCTGGGAGCAGCGGGTCCAGGTGCTCAACCAGCACGGCTACGCGCGCTATGACGAGAGCACCGCCCGCATTCTCGGCGAGTCGTGCCACTACCTGCTCGACACCCACGACGGCGACGTGCGCGGCCTGCGCGACGCCGCCGACCACCAGCCCGAGCGCGAGCACGCCCTGCTGATGCAGATCAAGGGCATCGGGCCGGTCGGCGCCGACATCTTCCTCCGGGAGGCGCAGGCCGGTTGGGACGAGCTCGTCCCCTACGTCGACGCCCGCACCCGCCAGACCGCCCGGGAGCTGGGCCTGCCCGGGGACCCCCGCCGCCTGCTCGCCCTCGTCGAGCGCGAGGAGTTCCCCGTCCTGGTAGCCGCCCTCGTCCGCAGCCGCCTGGAGCACGACACCGACGACGTCCTGGACGCCGCGACCCACCGCTGACACCGACGCGGGACCGGGCCGCGCCGGGGCCGGGAAGATTGCCGGTGGGCTGGCTGTTAAGTTGCAGGCTTCGTGCCTGGCGGCTACGCGCCGCCCGGAACCAGCAGTCCAGTCAGTCGAGCCCATCCGCATGTCGTCTTTGCCGGCCGCGCAGGGTGGGCTCCATCGTCGCGGAGGAGCACCGTGTCCCCGACCCGTGACCCGCGGCTCGCTCGTGAGCAGGCCTACCTGGACCTCCTGTACGGCCGTCTCGACGAGGTCAGCGATCTCACGCGCCGCCAGCTGCGGCAGGTGCTGCTCGACGTGGGCACCGGGACCCCACAGTCGGTGGTCGAGCGGGACGTCTTCGCGGCCGCCCACGCGGAGCGGCTGGCAAGGCTGGAGGCCGCCGAGGGCCGGCTGTGTTTCGGGGCGATGGACCGGCTCGACGGGTCGCGGACCTACATCGGGCGCATCGGGCTGTCTGACGCCGAGCAGGAGCCGATCCTCGTCGACTGGCGGGCGCCCGTCGCCACCGCCTTCTACCAGGCGACTCTCGCGGACCCGCGGGGGCTGGCCCGCCGCCGCCACCTGCGCACCAAGGGCCGCGAGGTCACCGGCGTCGCCGACGACCTGCTCTCCGTCGGCCCGCGGGAGACCGCCGACCAGCCGGCCGACGGCGCCGGCGGCGACGCGATGCTCCTCGAGGCGCTGTCGGCACCGCGCACCGGCCGGATGGGCGACATCATCGCGACCCTGCAGGCCGAGCAGGACCGGATCATCCGGGCCGACGCCCGGTCGGTGCTCGTCGTCGACGGCGGGCCCGGCACCGGTAAGACGGCGGTGGCGCTGCACCGCGCCGCCTACCTGCTCTATACCGAGCGGGCCCGGCTGGAGCGCTCCGGCGTCCTCATCGTCGGCCCGAGCCCGGTGTTCCTCCGCTACATCGACCAGGTGCTGCCCTCGCTCGGCGAGACCGGCGTGGTGTTCGCGACCCCCGGCCGGCTGTACCCGGGAGTCACGGTGACCGCCGAGGACCCTGTGCCGCTGGCGACCCTCAAGGGCGACGGTCGGATGGCGGAGGTCCTCGCCGCCGCGGTGCGCGACCACCAGCGGCTGCCGCGCCGGACCATCGAGATCGTCCACGACGACGACCGGACCCTGCGGCTGGACCGGGACACCGTGGCCCGCGCCCGGACCCGGGCCCGCCGCAGCCGCCGCCCCCACAACGGCGCACGGCTGGTGTTCCTGCGCGAGCTGCTCGACGTGCTGACCGGCCAGGTCGTGCGGCAGATCGCCGGCGGGCTGCTCGACGACGACGAACGCGCCGACGTCCGCGACGGCCTGTGGTCCGACCCGGCGGTGCGCCGCGAGCTCGACGGGCTGTGGCCCCGGCTCACCCCGGCCCGGCTGCTCGACCGGCTTTTCACCGACGCGGGCCTGCTCGCCCGCGCCGCCGGCCGGGTGCTCACCCCGGCCGAGCAGTCCCTGCTGTGCCAGGGCGGCGGCTCCCAGGCGCCCCAGCCCGGGGGCGAGGACCTGTTCAGCGCGTTGGAGGCCGAGGCGAGCCAGTCCCGGCAGGGGCCGGTGACCCGGTCCTGGACGATCGCGGACGTGGCGTTGCTCGACGAGGCCGCCGAGCTGCTGGGCGACCCGGACGAGGGCAGCCGGGCCGCCGCCGAGGCACGGGCCGCGCGGGAGCGCGCCGCCGAGCGGCGCTACGCCGAGGACGTTCTGGACATGCTCGGCCTGGCTGGCCAGCTCGACGCTCAGACCGTCGCTGACCGCTGGCGCGGGCCCCGGCGGCGGGCGAGCGCCGCCGAGCACGGCGCGACCGACCGGGAATGGGCGTTCGGGCATCTCATCGTCGACGAGGCCCAGGAGGTCTCGCCGATGCTGTGGCGCCTGCTGTGGCGGCGCTGCCCCGCGCGCAGCGCCACGCTCGTCGGCGACCTGGCGCAGGCCGCGCGCCCCGGCGCGCCCGGAAGCTGGGCGGAGATCCTCACTCCCCACGTCGGCGACCGGTTCCGCGTCGAGCGGCTGACCGTCAACTACCGCACCCCACGGGAGATCATGGATGTCGCGGCCGGGGTGCTGGCGGCCGCCGCGCCCGGCGTCTCGGCGCCCGAGTCGGTGCGTTCGGTCGGCGAGCAACCACTGGTGGTGCGTGCCGACGGCGACCGGCTCGTTGACGCGGTCGTGGCCGAGACGATCCGGACGGCGGGGATGATCGGCGAGGGGCGGATCGCGGTGATCGGCGCGCCGGGCGACCTGCCGGCGCTGCGCGCCCAGCTGACCCGGGTCGCGCCGGAGCTGCTCGGCGTCACCGGCCAGCCGAGCCTGATGGTCCAGCCGAGCGCCACGGGCCAGGCAGCTGGCGCGAAGTCCAGCGGGCCGGATGTGCTGGACGCGCGGGTCGCGGTGCTGACCGTCGCCGACAGCAAGGGCCTCGAGTTCGACGCCGTGCTGCTCGTCGAGCCCGCCGCGCTGCTCGCCGCGCAGACCCGCGGCCTGGCCGACCTCTACGTCGCACTCACCCGAGCCACCCGGCAGCTCACCGTGATTCACAGCGGTGACCTGCCGCTTGTGCTGCGCCCCCTCGCGGCCGTCCGATAACAGGAGGAAACTGTCGCAACCCCGGGCTACGGTTCCCCTGTCGTCAGACGGACCTAGCACGGGGGTGGTGGTTCCAGTGACGGAATCCGTGGAGCGTTCCCAGTCGGGGCTGTCGGAGCAGGCAGGCCTGTCGGAGCGGGCAGGTGGTGTGGCCGGGTCGCGAGTGCCGCCCGTTCCGCGGGCGACGGCGTGGCTGCTCGGGCGGCTCACTGGCAGCGAGACGGCGCGGCGCAGCGTGCGGTTCTTCGACGACGCGGGGCCGCGGCTGGTCGCGATCATCGCGTTGGACCTGGCCGGCGCGCTGTCCTTCGCTGCCGCGCCGTTCATCCTGCGCCATCTCATCGACACCGGGCTCGAGGAGCCGCACGGGCGCTCCGCGCTGATCGCCTCGGTGGCCGCGCTGCTGGTCGTCGCGTTGCTGCAGGCGACCGCGAACGCGGTCTCGGTGGTGCTCAGCTCCGGGCTCGGCGGGCTGGTCGGCCAGCGCGCCGGGCAGGCCGTGCACGACCATCTGCTTCGCGTGCCGTTCGCGTTCTTCCCCGGCCAGCGCCAGGGGGACCTGTTCACCCTGTTCGGCCGGGACGCGGACGAGATCGAGACCGCGGTCGCGGTGATGCTGCCGCGCGCCGTGACGACCGCGATCAGCGCGGTCGTCGGCGTCCTGACGGTCGCCGTCCTCGACTGGCGGCTGGCCGCCGTATCCCTGGTCCTCGCGCCCGGTGTGTTCGCTCTGCTGGCCCTTGGGCGACGGGAGGGCCGAGCCCTGTCCGTCGAACTCATCAAGCTGCGGGTGAAGCATTTCGCGCAGCTCGGGGACACGGCCGGGGTATCCGGCGCGTTGCACATCCGGCTGTTCGGGCGCACGGAGTACGAGTCGCTGCGGTACGCCGAGATCGCCGACGGCATCCGGCGGACCGCGCAGCGGCGCTCCCGGGTGAACGCCCGTGCCGGTCTCATGTCGTCGGCCGGCTCCGCGGTCGCCGTCGTCATCGTGGTCGGCTTCGGCTCCTGGTTGGTCAGTTCGGGGCGGGCGACGATCGGGACGCTGCTCGCCTTCGCGAGCGCGCTCGTCTATGCCTACCGCCCGGTCACCGGGCTCGCGGAGAGCCGTTCGGACCTGCTGGACGCCGGCGTCGCCTTCGAGCGCGTGTTCGGCCTGCTCGACGTCGACGTGGACGTGCGCGACCTGCCCGTCGCGCGGCCCGGCGCGCGAGCCCTGGCGCTGCCTCGGCAGCCGGCTCCCGAGACACGGGACGCGGCTGTCGCCGGCCGCGCCCGACGGTCGGCGCCGGAGATCAGGATCGAGGGCCTGTGGTTCCGCTACGAACGCGACCCCAGATCCGACTGGGCCGCGGCGGGCCGCGAGCTCGGCCGGCGGTGGTGGGACGTCCAGGGAAAGGAGGACGCGGAACGCCGGCAGGAGGAAGAGGAGCTTGCCGCGGCCGGAAAGGCTCTGGCTGACGCCGAGGAGGAATGGGCGCTGCGGGATCTGAACCTCGTCGCCGCCGCCGGCGCGAAGACGGCGGTCGTCGGGGCGAGCGGCGCGGGCAAGAGCACGCTGGGCGGCCTGCTCGCCGGCCTCTACCTGCCGACCCGCGGGCTGATCCGCTGCGATGGCGAGGACCTCGCGACGATGGACTGGCAGCGCCTGCGGGCCACCGTCGGCGTCGTCCCGCAGGACCCTTACATGTTCCATGACACGATCGCCGCGAACATCCGCTACGGCAGGATTGACGCCGCGGACGCCGAGGTGGAGGCCGCCGCGCTCGACGCCGGGCTCGCCTCGCTGCTCGACAAGCTGCCGAAACGGCTGGAGACGGTCGTCGGTGCCCGCGGCTATCAGCTGTCCGGGGGCGAACGCCAACGGGTGGCGCTGGCCCGGGTGCTACTCGGCGACCCGCCGATGCTCGTCCTCGACGAGGCGACGTCCCAGCTCGACTCGGTCACTGAGCAGATCGTGCAGGAGGCGCTCGCCCGGCTGGGCGCCGGCCGGACCAGGGTCGTCATCGCCCATCGGCTGTCCACGGTGGTGGACGCCGACGTCATCCACGTGATGGCCGCCGGGCAGGTCGTCGAGTCCGGCAGCCACGAGGAACTGCTCGCCCGCGGCGGGGCATACGCCCACCTCTACGCCCGTCAGCTGGGCGAGCAGGTCCTTGAGTGAGTTCATAGTGATCAAAAGATGGGGGATGGCTTTTCAGTAGCGCGTAATTTGCGGCGAACTGACGCGATTTGATTCAACCAACAACCAGGCCGGATGCGTCCATAAGGGAAAGGAGCACTCTCGCCGGCTCAAGGAGCGCCATGCCCGCCGCGCAGTTCGAGCGATCACCTTGCATCGTCCGGCCACGACCTGCCGACTCCCTCGCCGGGCCCGACTCCGACGGGGCCATCCCGTGGGACCCGGCTGGCGACGTCCGCGCTCGCGGCGCGACTGGCATCTCAGGTGGCGGCCCCGGCAGACGGTCGCGTCACCGCGGGTGGCCCGGCGTCGAGGCGTTTCGCTGGCCGCCGCGGACCATCGCGCTACTGACCGTGGTACTCGGCCTGCTCGGCACCGCGGTGATCTTCAGGAGCTGTCTGCCGGAGAACCCGCGGGTGCTGGTGTTCGGGGACTCGCTGATGGTCGAGTCCCAGGCGTCGATGCGCGCGGCGGCCCGGGACGCCGGCGTGCGCGCGCTCGACCTGCGGGTGTGGAGCGGCACCGCCCCCTGCGACTGGCTGGCCGACGTGCCCACCGAGATCCGCGACTTCCGCCCGAGCATCGCCCTGATCGGCTTCTCCGGCAATCCGGCACCCTGCCTGGCCGGCCGAGACCTGGACGCCGGCTACCGCCAGGATGTCACCACCATGGTCGATAAGTTGGTGTCGGCGGGTGTCCAGGTCAGGCTGATCCAGGAACCGGCGCGCCGGAACGACCAGGTCGACGCGCTCGGGCGGACCGCGCTCGGGCGGATCTGGGCCGACATCGCCAGCAGCACGCCGAACACCCGTGTCGTGCGGGCCGATCTCGCGGTGACCGACCGGGGCCGGTTCGTCTGGACGCTGCCGTGTGACCCGGGCGAACCGTGCCCGGCGGACGGCCGGATCGTGGTCAGGGCACCCGACGGCGTGCACTTCTGCCCGCACCCGAACGTCGTCGCCGGCACCTGCGAGGTGTACTCCAGCGGCGCGCGTCGCTACGGCCAGGCGGTCGCCCGCGGCGCGCTCGACTGACGCGGCGGTGTTGACATTCTTCACTGACTTAGTGAACATTGCGGTATGTCATCCGTGAGCGTCCAGCCGGTGTCCGGCCACGCGTCGGCGGCCCGCGCGAGGTCGCGCTGCTGTCCACCTTGCTCGGCCTGTCCCGGCTCCTGACCGGCGCCCACCGCGTCTCCACTCCCAGCGGCGTGACCGGTCGGCGCGCGCCCACTTCTGGGCTGGTGCCCGTCTCTTTGTCCGGTGTTCGCCCCGACGCCACTCCGTCGTGGCGAACGCAAGACCTGCGCGGCGCAGCGTCCCAGGTGTGCCCCCGTGTCGTGCGTCCCGGATCGTCGCGGTACCGTCGCGCGTCGCCTTGTGTGTCCTGGACCACTCAGGTGTCCTGAACTATCCAGGCAGGTGTCCCTGACTGACGGGTCGCCTGGATCAGCCCGTGCGTTGAACGACTGGGTGCTTGAACGTCTGGGTGCCCTGGACCGCCGGCGTTGCCGGCACCGCGTCACAACGGCCGGCGGCTGCCGGCCAGAAACCAGGAGTGTTCGATGACCCCAACGCTCGTCCCGGCCGTGCCCACCGCCCGGTCGCCCCAGGAGACGACGTACCCGCCGGCCGCCGCCAGTCCCTCGCCGGCGCCTGGCCAGGCCGAACGCCGGCGGGTCTGGCGCAGCACCGAGCCGGGTGGCGAGCCGCGCGGCTCGGTCATCGTGCTGCCGGGCCGAGGCGAGTCGGCCGAGCTGTTCGAGCAGCTCGCGTTCCGCCTCGCGCTGGACGGCTACGAGGTCACCTACCTCGGCCCCGGCGAGGACAGCACACTCGCGCTCGGTGAGTGCCGGATCCCCGGCCGACCGTTCGCGCTGGTCGGCTCCGACACCGGGGCGCTGCGCGCGCTCACCGCCGCCGGCTCGCCGGCGCTGCGCACCGACGCGCTCGTGCTGCTCGGCCTGCCGCTGCTGTACCGTCCCGTCGCCGGCGAGACGCCGTCCGAGCCGCCGCCCCGCGCGCTGCCCGACCTGCCGATCCTGCTGGTCCACGGCGCCGACGACGAGGTCAGCCCGCTGACGGTCGTGCGGATGACAACCCGAACCGCGCCGCGTGCCCAGCTGGTCGCGGTTCCCGGTGGCCACCAGGTGCTCGCGAACCCGAGCTGGCGTGCTGTCGTAGCCCACACGATCGCCTTCCTGGAGAACCTGGCGGCCACCGCCGCCGTGTAGTCCGCCCCCTGGCCGCGCCCCGGTTGGGTGCCAGACGCCGGGTAGGTGACACGGGTGACAGCGCGCACCAGCCATGGCGGTACCGTCGCGGCATGTCCACGTCCGGTGCCGCCGAGGCGGTCGTCTTCGACGCGGTCCGCACGCCCTGCGGCCGCGGCCGTGCCGGCGGGGCGCTGCACGGCGTCAAGCCGGTGTCGCTCGTCGCCGGGCTGATCGACGAGATACGCAAACGCAACCCGACGCTGGACGTCGACCGGCTGGCCGACCTCGTCCTCGGCGTCGCCACCCCGCTCGGCGACCAGGGCGGCGACCTCGCCCGCGCGGCCGCGCTGGTCGCCGGGCTGCCCGACGACGTCGGCGGCCTCGTCGTCAACCGGGTCGGCGCGTCCGCGCTGGAGGCGGTCAACCTGGCCGCCTGGCGGGTGCGCGCGACCGGCGACGAGCTGGTGCTCGCGGGCGGCGTCGAGTCGATGTCCAGGCTGCCCGCGGGTGTCGACGGCGGCCCGTGGGCCAACGACCCGGCGACGAACTACCTGACGCGCTACATCCCGCCCGGAGTCGCCGCCGACCTGCTGGCGACCGTCAGGGGACTGGGCCGGGATGATCTCGACGGCTACGCCGCCCGGTCCAGGCAGCGAGCCGCCGAGGCGTGGGCGGACGGCCGGTTCGACCAGTCGGTCGTCGCGGTGCACGACCACGGCCTGCCGGTGCTTGACCACGACGAGCGGGTCGGACCGGTTCCGCGCGGCGAGCGGCTGGAACCCGCCTGGCTCGACGCCGCCGCCAGCTTCCTCGCCCGGCTCGCCCCGGCGTTCACCCAGGCCGGCGAGCAGACCGGCTTCGACGCGGTCGCCGTGGCGCGCTATCACTGGCTCGAGCGGGTCGAGCACGCCCACACGGCGGGCAGCACGGCCGGCACGGCCGACGGCGCGGCCCTCGTTCTCGTCGGCGACGAACGGGCCGGACGGGAGCTTGGCCTGCGCCCGCTCGCCCGCATCGGCGCGGCCGCGACGGCCGGGTCGGACCCGACGCTCGCGCACGCCGGCGCCGCCGCCGCGACCCGCAAGCTGCTTGCCCGCGCCGGCCTGGGCGTCGGTGACGTCGACCTGTTCGAGGTCGACGAGTCCTACGCCGCGGCCGCCCTCGCCTTCCAGCGCGATCTGGGCGTGCCCGACGAGCGGCTCAACGTCAACGGGGGCGGGATCGCGATCGGCCACCCGCTCGGCGCGACCGGCGCGATGCTGGTCGCCACCGCCGTGGCCGAGCTGTCCCGCCGCGGTGGCCGCCGGGCCGTCGTCGCGCTGTCCGCGGCCGCGGGCATGGGCGTCGCGACGCTGCTCGAGCGGATCTGACCCAGCACGCGCCCGTCGACCCCAACCCCTCGCGACCACAACCTGCGCGATCTGGAGACGTGACGATGCCCGAGCCGACCTCAGCGCCCGCGCGCCCAGCCCTCCAGCCGCTGGCGGGCCAGTCCGCGCCCGGCGGCGACCAGCTGGGCGTGATCGGCTGGAGGCGTGGCGAGGACGGGATCGTCGTGCTGACGTTCGACGACCCGGACCACACGGCGAACACGACGAACGCGGCGTTCCGCGCGTCGATGGGCGCGGCCGTCGACCGGCTGGAACGGGAGCGGGACACCATCACGGGCGTGGTTCTGACGTCCGCGAAGCCCACCTTCGTCACGGGTGCCGACCTGCGCGAGCTGGTCACGCTGGGGCCCGCTGACCGGCTGGCCGCGTTCCAGGCAGCCAGCACGGTGACCGACCAGCTGCGCCGGCTGGAGACGCTCGGCCGTCCCGTCGTCGCGGCCATCGGGGGCGCCGCGCTCGGGAGTGGGCTGGAGATCGCGCTCGCCTGCCATCACCGGATCGCCGCGGACGTGCCCGGCTCGCAGCTCGGCCTGCCGGAGGTGACGCTCGGGCTTTCGCCCTCGGGCGGCGGCATCGTCCGGTCGGTGCGGCTGCTCGGGCTGCGCAGCGCGCTGGTCAACCTGCTGCTGCGCGGCCAGCGTTACAGCCCGGCGCAGGCCAAGGCGCTCGGGCTCGTCGACGAACTGGTCGGCTCGGTGGACGCGCTGCTGCCGGCCGCCCGGGCGTGGATCGCGGCGAACCCGAAGGCGGCCGCCCGCTGGGACCAGCCGGGCTACCAGATCCCCGGCGGCGGCCCGGCGCTCGCCGCCGCGCTGCCGGCGCTGCCGGCGGGGCTGCGCCGCCAGACCGGCGGGGTGGACGCGCCCGCCGGCCCCGCGATCCTGGCCGCCGCCGTCGAGGGGACCCAGGTCGACCTCGCCACAGCGTCGGTCATCGAGTCGCGTTACTTCGCCGAGCTGGTCACCGGCCCGGTCGCGAAGAACCAGATCCAGGCCTTCTACTTCGACCTCGGCCGGATCGGGGCGGCGACGAGGCCGGCCGGCCAGCCGACGTTTACCGCCCGGACGGTCGGCGTGCTCGGCACGGGCCCGACCGGCGCCTCGCTCGCGTATGCCTTCGCGAAGGCCGGCGTCGACGTCGTCCTGACCGGCGCGACAGCGCAAGCCGCCGAGCGCGCCAAGGGCTACGCCGAGCGGATAGTCGACGACGCGGTCCGGCGCGGCAGTACCAGGCCCGCGGCCGGTGACGCCCTGCTCGCCCGGATCACCGCGACAGCCGACACCGCGGCACTGGCCGGCGCGGACGCCGTCGTCGAGGCGACCGAGCCAGCGGGTGACGGTGCCTCCGGTCCGGCTGGTGGCGCGGCCGCCGCACCCGAGCTGCCGGTCGACCTTGCCGCGGCCTGGCAGGCCGCGCCCGGGGCCCTGCGGTGCGTGGCCTCCAGCGCGCCGCTCGACGCTGGCCCGCTCGTCGGGGCGGCCGCGGCGCGGCGCGGCGAGCCGGCCCCGGTCGTCGGCCTGCGGCTGTCCGGGCCGGCCGACCGGACCTCCCTGGTCGAGGTCGTCGTCCGCGCGGACACCGGCGACGACGCGACCGCCCAGGCCATCGACCTGGTCACCCGGCTTCGCAAGACCCCGATCGTCGTCCACGAGACCGGGGCGGGGGAGATCGGCGTAGGAAAGGACAGCGCGGACGAGACGGGCGCTGGTGCGCCCACCCCCGGGGCCTTCGTCGGAAGGCTGCTCGCGAGCCTGCTCGGCGAGGCGGCGGCCATGCTCGGCGAAGGGGTGCCCGCCCCGTCGGTCGAGCAGGCCGGCGTCCAGGCGGGCTTCCCGCCGTCGCCGCTGCGGCTGCTCGACGAGCTGACCCTGCCCGCGGCGCGCGCCGCCCTGGGCGCCGGCGGAGGCGGCGCGGCGGTGGTCCTCGACCGGCTGATCGGGCTTGGCCGGACGGGACGCCCGGCCGGCGCCGGTTTCTACGACTACGCCGACGGCCGGCCCGCCAGCCTGTGGCCAGGGCTGCGCGACGAGTTCGGCGGGTCGCGCGACCCGGCCGAGATCCCGTTCGCCGAGCTGACCGAGCGGCTGCTGGTCGCGGTGGCGCTGGCCGCGGTCCGCTGCCTGGAGCAGGACGTGGTCCGCACCGCGGCGGAGGCCAACATCGGCTCGCTCACCGGCGCCGGCTTCCCGGCCTGGACCGGCGGTGTCCTCGGCTACATCAACGGCTTCCCCGGCGGCCCCGCGGGTTTCGTGGCGCGCGTCCGTGACCTCGCCGCCCGGCACGGCGAGCGGTTCGAGCCTCCGCCGTCCCTCGTCGCGCGGGCCGCCACCGCAGAGCGGTACGTCTGAGGCCGGGCGTGTCAGGCACGGTCTGTTCGGGCCGGGCGTATTCAGGCAGAGTGCCACAGGCCGCGGCGGCGCAGCACGGTGCGCAGGACCTCGGGTTGGTCGGTGATCAGGCCGTCGACTCCGAGTTCCAACAGGGTGTCCATCGCCGCCTCGTCGTTCACCGTCCAGACGTGGACCGGTAGCCCGATCTGCCGCATGTAGCGGACGAACCGGGCGTCGCAGACCCGCAGGGACCGGAAGGAGACCGGGACCTGCACCACGTCGCGCCCGACCAGGCCACGCGGCCGGCGCACGCCGCGCCGCCCAGGGCCCCGGCCCGGGTCCGGCCTGGGGACCCGCGCTCCCGGCGAGGGCAGGAAGCTGCGCAGCCGGGCGGCGGCGATCGCCGACATGCCGGCGCCCAGGCACAGCCCCGGGCCGGCGAGGCGGCGTGCCTCCCGGGCGAGGGCGTCATCGAACGAGGTGACGCAGACCCGGTCCAGCGCGTTCGTCCGGCGCAGCGCCGCGAGCGTCGGCTCCAGGGCTGCCGCCTCCTTGACGTCGAGGTTGAACCGCGCCTCGGGCCACCGGTCCAGCAGTTCGTCGAGCCGCGGGATCGGCTCGCCGCCGCCCGTGCCCGCGGGATCCGGGCTCGCGGACCCGCCGGCCGGCGCCGCGCGGGACGAGGCCGGCCCGCTGGTCGCGGCGGGGACGGACGCCGGACGGAGGCGGACACGGCGGGCCTCGGCCAGGGTCAGGTCGGACAGGCGGCCGGTGTGGTCCGAGACCCGATCCAGGGTCGGGTCGTGCAGGATCATCGCCGTGCCGTCGCGGGTGACCCGGACGTCGGTCTCCAGATAGCGGTAGCCCAGCGCCACCGCCTGCGTGAACGCCGGCCACGAGTTCTCCGGCCACGGCCCGGCCCCGCCGCGGTGCGCGAACGCGATCGGGCCTGGATGGTCGAGAAACGTGTGCCACGGCATGGTTGTCGCGGGTCCCCTCGCCGGTCGACGGTCGATGACCCCATTGTCGGCCCTGGCTGCGAGTACTCGGGCTCACCGCTCGCTCTGCCACGACTGGATGCGGTGGAAATCCGGCAGAAACCCATGGGCGACGCCCCACAGCACCGCCTGGGAGCGGCTGGTGACTCCGATCTTGCGGTAAAGCCCGCGGATGTACGACTTCACGGTGTTCGGGCTGAGATGGCAGATCGCGGCGATGTCGGCGTTCCCACGGCCCTGCGTGATCAGCGCCAGCACCTCGGCCTCCCGCTCGGTCAGGCCCTCTGCGCGGCCCGGCCAGTCGAGGCCGGCCATCACCCGGGACCGCGGCGGCGGGCTCACCACGACCTCGCCCGCGTGCACGGCCTCCAGCGCGGCGACCAGGTCGCGGGCGGGCAGGGTCTTCGAAAGGTAGCCGCGCGCGCCCTTGGCCAACGCGGCCCGCACGAGACCCGCGTCGAAGTTCCAGGCGTAGATGACGAGCCGGCCGGTGTGCCGGTTCGCGACCACGTCCGCGATCTCCTCGCCGCTCGCGTCCGGCTGGGCGAAGGAGTCGTAGAGCACGAGGTCGACGTCCTGGTCGATGGGTCTGTTCGTGTCGATCTCGACGACGCGAACGCGGTCCTCGTATGGCGCCAGGACGCGGGCGACGCCGGCCAGCACGATGTCGTGCTGTTCGCGACCGTGTGCACGCTCGTCCTGGCTCCAGACCTCGGCTGGCTCGGGATGCGGCTGGCTGGTCACCCTCCGCCCGCACTGATCCACCCGGTCCGCGCGGCCCTGTCCGACCTCCAGGTCGGACCAGCCCTCGGCGTGCTTGACGCCGTGACCATCGAACAGGCAGGCGTCCCGCTGCCGCCGGGCTGGGAGCTGCTGCTGGCCACCGACGGCCTGTTGGAGGGGCGCGACGGCCCTGACGGCGAGCGACTCGGCTGGGACGGTGTCCTCGCCGAGATCGCCGCCATCGGCCCGCCACCCGGCGACGACTCCCTGCCCGACGTTCTCATCGACCGGATCGAGCGCCGGCACGGTGGCCCTCTGACCGACGACGTCGCGCTCCTGCTGCTGCGCGGCCCCGCAGCCTGACCCATCGCTGGCCGCTCGGACTGTCCGGCCTCGGCGGGTTCAGCGGAACGACCGGTCCTCGGTGGTCGTCACGTGGCGGCGGACCCGCCCCGCCGGCGGGACGTTGTCGGCTGGGATGTTGTCGTAGACCTCAACGTCAGGCTGCCGCTGGTAGACGTAGCGCTGCCGGCGGCGCGGCGCGAACAGGAAGAGCTCGAGGACGAGCTCGACCAGGCCGGCCACCATCAGCACAACCCCGATCACCGCGATGTCGAGACCAGAGATCGTGACATTGACGGCGAACGTGAGGATCGCGCCGACCGCCATGAGGAAGATTCCGACACCGATATTCATGTTGTGCTCCCTCCAGGCATGCCTCCGGTTGGAGACGGTCGCGCCTCGGCCTACCCGAAGAGATCCGTCGTATTCGAGCGATGTCCTGCGAGTGGGAACTTTCGGCTACCGGCGAGTTCGACTAGATCCGGGTGGTTCGGGCTCCATGAGCGGTGCGGTGCCGCCGTGCCGGGCGGCGAACCGGGCCGCCACCGAGGCGATGGCGATCGTGACCAACGCGCCGAGGATCAGCGCGGCCGGTTCGCCGCCGACGAGCAGCTGCGCCTGGGTGCCGAGGGTGGCGGCGGCCACGGGGACGCCGAGCTGGGCGCAGGCGAGCGCGCCGAGGGCGGCCGGCTGCCCGGTCGCGCGGGTGACGAGGTGGGTCAGCGCGGCGCCGACGCCGAGGATGGCGCCGAGCCCGATCAGCGAAGGCCGGCGGCCGAGCGCGGCGAGATCGAGTGACGCACCGAGCCAGACGAAGAAGACTGGTCCAAGAAAGCCCTCGGTGAGCCCGAACAGCTGGCGCGCGAGCCGGCGCGGCTCGCCGACGGCGGCGACGGCGAGACCGGAGCAGAACCCGGCGAGCATGATCGAGACCCCGCTGGTCTGGGCGAGCGCGGCGAGCCCGAACAGCAGCGCGAGGCTGAGCCGCAGCTCCAGGGCGAAGTCACGCCGCTCGGACAGTCTGTGCATCCGCCGCCGCCAGCCGCGCCGTTCGACCTCACGCAGTGCCGCGAACAGGACGCCGGAGCAGGCGATGACGGCGAGCGCTCCGAGCGCGGACCGGCCAGCCCGGCCCGGGTCGATCGCCAGCGGCAGCGCGACGATGCACGCGGCGTCGGCGATCGCGACCTGGGGCAGCAGTTGCAGGAGCGGACGCCCGGTCAGGCGCAGCGAGTCGACGATCGGCAGGATCAGCGCGGCGGACGACGAGGACATCAGCACCGCGTAGAGCGCGGTGTGGCCGGTGCCGAACCCCCGGGCGACGGCGTACGCGACCGGGACCGCGGCTGCGCCGACGAGGAGGGCCCGGCAAAGGCCCACGGTCAGTGCCCTGCCCAGCGCCGGGTCACGGATCGGGACGTGCGAACCGGCGACGAACATCACTAGCGCGAACCCGACGTTGGCCAGGAACGTGAATGTCGGGTTCTCGGCGTGCAGCACGCCGACCCCTGTCGGCCCGAGCAGGATCCCGGCCAGCAGCTCTCCGACGACGACAGGCAGCCCCCACCGCCGGGACAGCGCCAACAGCGGGCCCGCGAGCCCGACGGCGGAGATCAGCGCCAGCAGGGCGAGGCTCACCCGCGGGCCGTCGGCCCGGCCGCCGGGGCCACGTCCGGCGGGCCCTCGTCGAGGGTGGCCAGGCGGCAGGGGATGTCGGTGTTCTCGTCAGTGAGGTAGCTGGCGCACACCCGGTGGTAGCCGTCGGCGATCTGCAGCGGCAGCCCAGCGATGAGGTCACCGCGCACGAGCAGGATCGGTGACAGCCGCTTCCCGTCGCGGATCTTGCGCAGGTCGGCGGCCACGTGCGGGTTGCTTGCCGGCAGCAGCGGCAGCGTGGCCGCGCGCAGGATGTCCTTCGCCTTCCAGTGCCGGCCCGGCGCCGCTCGCAGTGCCACGAGCAGCGCGTCGACCCGCGCGGGCGCCGCCAGCAGGGCGAGGTACGCGGCGGCGGCCGGGTAGTCGTGCTCCTGAGGAGCGCGCTTCCAGCGGATGTCTGGCATGACGCCAGCTTCCAACCCGGTGGGCTCCGGGCGCGAGGCATGGCCCGGTCAGGTCATCGCCGGATTCCCCGGGCCAACCCGTACAAGGCGAACTACGCGCCTTCGCGGACGCCGCCCGTCCTGTCACGGCGGCCGCCTGAAACCGCCAGCCACCCGCAGGTCAGTGGCGGGGCGGCAACGCGGGTTCGGGAACCTCGGGACCGTCGGACGCGGGGTCGTCGCCCTGCCGGGGGAGTGACGCGAAAAGCCCGGCGGGCACGACCAGCCGGGACGCGACGTACGCCGCCTCGGTCGTCGGTGCGGGCCGCCGGCCGAGGGCGGTCCGCAGGCAGACCCGGGCCGCGTCGATGAGTACCACGAGGACCAGCAGCGCGAAGACCAGCACGAGAATCCCGTCGACGGTCGAGTTCCGCACCACGGTTTGCATGTCGCCGAGCGACTTCGCCGGCGGGAGGATCCTGCCGTCGGCGAGGGCGTCGGCGTAACGGTCGCGCTGGGCGAAGAAACCAAGTCTGGGGTCCGAGGAGAAGACCTTCTGCCAGCTCGCGGTGAACGTGACGGCGACGTCCCAGGCCAGCGGAACACCCGTGACCCAGGCCCACCGCGCGCGGCCGCCCTTGACGAGCAGCGTCGTCGTCACGGCCAGGGCCACGGCGGCGAGCAGTTGGTTGGCCATGCCGTACAGCGGGAAAAGCTGGTTGATCCCGCCCAGCGGGTCGGTCACCCCGGCCCAGAGGAAATAGCCCCAGGCGGCGACGACCACCGCGCTGCACAGCCAGGCCCCGGGCCACCAGCTCACCCGCCGCAACGGTTTCCAGACGTTGCCGAGCGTGTCCTGCAACATGAACCGGCCGACCCGGGTGCCCGCGTCGACGGTCGTCAGGATGAACAGCGCCTCGAACATGATCGCGAAGTGGTACCAGAACGCGGTGAACCCGCTGCCGAAGGCGCCGGACAGCAGATGGGACATGCCGACGGCGAGCGTCGGGGCGCCGCCGGTGCGGGCGAGCAGCGTCGACTCGCCGACGGCCCGCGCCGCCGAGTCGAGCGCGTCCGGAGTGATCGTGAATCCGAGGTGGGTGACCGCCGTCGACGCGGACGCCGCCGTCGTTCCGACGACCCCGGCCGGCGAGTTCATCGCGAAGTAGAGGCCCGGGCTCAGGACCGTCGCAGCGATCATCGCCATCAGTGCGACGAAGGACTCGGTGAGCATCGCTCCGTACCCGATCAGCCGGACCTGGGATTCCTTCTGGATCAGCTTCGGCGTAGTGCCGGACGCCACGAGCGAGTGGAATCCGGAAACGGCCCCGCAGGCAACGGTGATGAACAGGAACGGGAACAGGCTGCCGGCGAACACCGGCCCCTTGCCGCTGGTCGCGAACGGACTGATCGCGTCGGCCCGCAGCGTCGGCAGCTCGACGACGACCGCGACGGCGAGCAGGCCGATCGTGCCGACCTTCATGAAGGTGGACAGGTAGTCGCGCGGCGCGAGCAGCAGCCACACCGGCAG
>Ga0068859_100000616_pt1 | contig 35664 bp, 35 predicted proteins | sample KBSSwiS22_FD_66585 | JGI IMG/M metagenome (GOLD analysis project Ga0068859, IMG submission 66585) | Switchgrass rhizosphere microbial communities from Kellogg Biological Station, Michigan, USA - KBS Switchgrass S2-2 | ecosystem: Host-associated > Plants > Roots > Rhizosphere > Soil ... | reverse complement strand
CATGGATCAGTCACAGTGCCGCGAACGCTTCGCGCGTCTCATCCACGATGAGAGCAGGGCGCTGAGCGAGCTTGCGGCACTCCTCGAGCGCGAGCACGGTTACCTTGAAGATAATGACGTTGCAGCCCTGGAGGGTGCTGCCCGTGAACGGCAGAAATGCGTTGCGCGGATTTTCCGCGTTGACGAAGAGCGACGTGCCCTCTGCCACGACATGGGTCATTCGCAGAACCTCAAGGGGCTCGAGGAGCTCATCCGCTGGTGTGATTCCAAAGGCACACTGGCGGGGGGCTGGGCAGAGTGCTCGGCCGCCGCCGACAAGTGCCGGCGGCTGAACGACCGGAACGGCGCGTTGGTGGCCGCCCGGTTGATGCACGTCCAGGCGAGGCTTGGCGTCCTTATAGAGAGCCGCCGCGAGACGGTGACCTACGGCCCGCGAGGGGGCTATAGCCAGCCCTCGGCGGGGCGAGTGGTAGCCACGGAGGCGTAAGCCGACTGCCAAGGCGCAGAAAGCCGACTCCCAGGCCCCCGGCCAATGGACTTAAGGGCGGTTTGCGTGAATCGCATCGCACTCTAAAGTTCTCACCGCGTCGGCCGTTAAAGGGGCCAGAGTAGAGAGGAGAGTCGGCGTGTCCAGCAAGATAAGTGGAATCGACAGCGCCCAGATCGCGTCAGTGGGCGCGGGGCGTCCCGTACAGCGTTCCCAGGACGCGGTAAGCGGCGGCGCGAACTCCGATGTCTCAAAAGACGGCTCTGAGAACGTACAGATCACGGGCGCGGCCCGTAATCTCGCCGACCTCGAGCAGAAGGTACGCGACCTTCCGGCGGTTAACGCGGAGCGCGTCTCACAATTGCAGACGGCAATCGAGCAGGGCACCTACACGGTTCGCCCGCAACACATTGCCGACCAGCTTATGTCACTTGAGCGGGCGCTTGGCAAACTACCCGACACTGAGTCGGGCGCCTCGGGAGAGTAGGCAGTGGCTGCCGCCGGTGTGCCATCGGTCGACGCGGAGATCTGCCGGGAGCACCTGGGCACGCTGTTGACCGAGGAAATCGCCGCGCTGCGCGACCTGGAAGATCTCCTCACACGCGAATACGAAGTGCTGGGCGCAAAGAACGTCGCGGCAATTGAGCGGACCGCCCTGGTCCGACAGCAGATGGTGGGCGACCTGGCACGGACGGAGGAGCAACGCCGCTCCCTGTGCACAATGCATGGGTACTCGGCCGACTGGGTCGGTCTCGAGAGTTTGATGCGATGGTGCGACCCCCAAGGTACGCTGCTATCGCGCTTGCGTGAATGCGCACGGCGAGCCACGCAGTGCCGTGATCTCAACGACAAGAACGGCATATTGGTGGCGGCGCGTTTGAAGCACGTTGAAGGGCTTCTGACTGCGCTGACCGGCGGTGCTAACCAGCCCGTGACGTACGGACCCAAGGGAGCGGCCCCGAAGCCGAACCGCTCTCATGAGTGGGGCGCGGCCTAGACCCCTGCAGGCACTCAGCCTGCCGAGGCAGCAACAAAGCTCAGAGCGCAGTGCCATTGGGGCTCAGTGCCTCAGCGCCCGCCGATGCGCATCCAGCAGCGGAATCGCAGCTGCCTCAGGCAGCCCTTCCATCCGCGTCGAGTCCGAGAAGCTCAGCACGAACTCCCCTGACGTAAATGCCGCCCACACAGGCAGTCCGTCACCATTCGGATCGCCGGTTTTCGCGAAGTTCGTCCAGTAGCTTTGCATCTCATCCGCGATCTGCGAATGACGTAACGCCTTCCATGGCGAGGTGCGCACGAAGAACAGGGCTCGCGGCGGGTAACCGAACACATACGGCAACTCCGCTCCGTGCCCAGCCACGCCCATCGTCGCAAACGGCGGCCAGGGTGGCACTTGCGAGAACACGTAGCCGTAGGTGCGCCCGACTCCTCGCGTCGCATGCACCCGTGCCCACGTGAACGTGCGCCACGCTACGTCCGCCGTAGCGAATCGTCTCTGGCTCGTTGCGGCCTGCGCATCCGAGCCCGCGGGAAACTGGGCGAGGATGCGATCGGCAAGCGCCCCGTAGCGCTCACGTATGTTCTTCGCATACTCGGCCGCGTTCAGCGGCTTGCTGACCATGGTTGCACCGTCCTGCGCATCAATGCCCACCATGAGATCCACTGGCGTCGCATCCTCGCGCGTCGCAAGCGCCGTCTGAACCTCCCGCGGAAAAACATACCCATCGACGTTCGGCAGGTTGATGCCAGGTATGTTCGACTCTGTGCCCCGCGCGATGAGCATATCCGCCGGCAGGCTTCGCAGCTCTGCGAGCGACGTTGCAGCCATCGACTGCGCGAACGCGACACCATTTGCCTCCGCCTGTGCCTTCAGGGGCATGTCGCCGGGAGAACCTGCGATACCCATGTCCGCACCGCTCATGCCGATGACACGAACGAATAGACCATTCGCGAGCGGAGACGCCATCAACTCGCTGCCAATATAGGCGCCCGCGGATTGGCCGAAGACCGTGACGTTCGCCGGGTCGCCGCCGAATGCTGCAATGTTGTTCTTCACCCACTCGAGCGCGGCGATGCAATCGAGGATCGCGTAGTTGCCGGACACCTTCTGGGGAGACTCCGCCGAAAGCTCCGGATGCGCGAGAAATCCCAACACGCCGATGCGGTAATTCAGAGTGACGAGTACGATGCCCTTTCTGGCCAGCGTGTCGCCCCAATACAGTCGCGGGGCGCCCGAGCCGTTCTTGAATCCACCGCCGTGGAAGAAAACCATCACGGCGAACTTGTCGTCGGCGCGAGTTGCCGGCGTCCAGATATTCAGGCCGAGGCAGTCCTCGCTGTTCCTCTCCGGCGCAAAGCCCGGCAAGGAACCGCCGATTTGCATGCACGCGGGCTTGAAGCGGGTAGCGTCGAGCGTGCCTTCCCACGACGTGGGTTGCGGCGGCCGCCAGCGCAACTCCCCCACAGGAGGCGCCGCGTAGGGAATGCCACGATAGACGGTCAGGCCGGATTCTGTTGTCCCCTGAATCATTCCGAGCGCCGTGCGGATCGGCGGAGCCCGCCTAGCCGGCGGCGGACGAAGCGAGCTCATTCCATACCAGGCGAGCGAGCCGAGCAGAACAATCATTGCGCCCAGGCCAACGAGCCACCGTGCACGCCGTGTCATGGGGTCCGTGAGCTTCGCATGGCGTCCGGCGTCTACTTTGGACGCACTGCGATTAGGTCGATTTCTACCAAACCGCCACGAGCACCAGCGGGCAGAACCACCTGCACCGTGGTGCGTGCGGGCTTGTTCGGTTGGTCCTTGGTGCCGAAGAATTGGGAATAGCCGGCCATCATTCCGGCAAAGTCCATCTTGCCGTCTTTCGCAGGATCGCCCCCTAGGTACACATGCATCATCACCACATCGCCGAGCGTCAGTTTTTGCGACTCGAGGAACTTTTGGATGTCCTTGATCAGACCCACGGTTTGTGACGTCGTATCAGTGTGTATCTTCAGGTCCGGGTCGAGCCATCCACTCACATATAGCGTGTCTCCTGCCCATACTGCCGCCGAAACTGGCACGTCAGAATTCGATGGATTTTGACTAGCCGGCAACGGAATTCGTTTTGTTGTTTGAGCTGCAGCGGTCAGGGAAACCAACAAGGCGACTGTCACAAAGGGAAGATGCCTGATCAACTCACGCCCAATGCGCTTGAGGATGGTTTCGAACTTCATGGCTTGTTACCTCCGCCTAGGCGGCGTTAGCCTCCGCGCGGGTGATGCGAAGGCGTTCAACCAGGGCTCTTCCGGCCTCGCGCACATGCGACTCGAGCAGCTCGCGCGCGCGCTTGCTGTCGCCGCGCTCGATGGCGTCGAGAATTGCCCAGTGCTCGGTGTCTGAGCGCGGCTGCCAGTCGAGCTGCTTCCAGGTCGCGAACAGAAAGCGCGCGTCGCTGCGATGAAGGTCGCCAATTGATGCCATCAGGCGCGACATGCCGCATGGAGCAGTGATCGCGAGATGGAAGCGCCGGTTGGCGGCTTCCCATACGGCGATCTGGTCGCTGGCTTCACCCTCAACGAGGGCCTGGTGCGCGGCATCGAGGTCCGCTCTGCCAAGACGGGGCAGGGCGTGATGCAGCGCGAGCCCCTCGAGCGCAGCGCGCATTTCCGTAACCTCGAGGACCATGCCGGGATCGAGCTGTGAGACCCGTACGCCGCAGCGCGGCTTGCTGATGACGAGCCCTTGGGCCTCGAGCTTCCGAAACGCCTCGCGGACCGGGACGTGGCTGGCTTGAAACTCCTCGGCGATATGGTCCTGCATAAGCCGAGAACCCGGGGAGAGCGCGCCGCTGACGATCCGCTCGGAGAGCGCCGCCGCGATGCGGCCAGCCACAGACTGATCCCTTTCAAGGGCTTGCGCCGTCACTGCGGGCTTGATACTCATAGATTATCTATAATCTACTCTCCAAAAACGGATTCTGCAATGCACCATCGTGCCGGTTCCGGCCTGAAGAAATTGATCGAGGGGGGTGGCCTGAACGGGGCGACTGAGTTAGCCCAACGCCTCGCGCAGCGAGTCGATGTCGGCTGCTGACTCGGCAATAAACGCCTCGCACGCCCTCGCATCCAACCGCAACTTCTGAAGCGGCTTGGCGCAGTGAACCTGCGCATGCAGGGCCTGCGGCTGATTGTGGTGCTCGGCGAGTATCGTGCCCACGACCAACACATCGGTCAGGTTCAAGGGGCCGCGGGTCTCGCGCTCGAAATTCTCCGATTCATGCACCGCCTGCACGATCTCTTCGGCGATCCCCCAGTTCTCGAGCAGCGCTGCCGCGATGCTGAGGTGCCAGTCCTGCTCGATCGATTGGTAGGTGTCCTGGTCTGCGAACAGGGCACGGTGGCTGCTCGCGCGAGTCAGAATGTACAAACGGCCGATGCCTTGTAAGAGGCCGGCCAACAGCGCGGTATCCGGATTGATGTTGGTCAGCTTGCGGGCAATGACGCAGCTCAGACCGGCAACCAGGACGCTACGGCGCCATAGCGTGCCGAGTGGTGCTTCCAGGCCTTTCAACGACGGTGCGTCGCGAAGCTGCCGCATTGCAAAGGCGATCGTCGCCGAGCGTACGGTATCCAGGCCGACACGCGCCACCGCGGCGCGCAGATCAGTTACACGGACACGGGCTGGGTTCAGGGCGGCAGAATTGGCCATCCGCACCATCTGGGAAGCCAATACGGGCTCGCTGCCCAACACCTTGACGACGCGGCTGGCGTCGGAATTCTCATCGCCCAGGACCTTCTGCACACGCATCACGATGTGGGGGAATCCCGGCAACTCGATCTTGCCCCCGGACAGCTCCGAGGCGAGTGCCTGCACGAACGTGAAGGCCAGGTCAGACCCGCCGAGTGGATCGGCCGTAGGGGATTTTTGCGCGAGGCTCATGTTCCCGCCTATCAGGCGCCGAGCGCCTGTCTCAGGGTGTCAATTTCATGTTCTGACTCGTCAATGAGCTGCTCGTAGCTCGCACGGTCGATCTGCATCCGCTTGCAGGCGGCGACGTCGTGCATGTTGAGCTCGATGGTTTCCGGGTGATCCTTGAATGCGGCCAACAGGTTTCCCACTGTAACGACGTCCGTCAGGTCCACGGGGCCTGTATGCAATCGCTCCAGGTCCTCGAAGTTGCTGACGGCCTCGACGACTTCTTCGGCCATCTCCCAGTTCTCCAGGAGTGCCTTGGCAATGGCGCTGTGCCAGTCGCGGACGATGGCGGCGTAGACCGCCTGGTTCGCGAACAGGCCGGGGTGTTGGGCCGAGCGTGTCAGAATATAGAGCTGACCGATTCCATGCAGCAGGCCGGCGAGCAACGCCGTGTCGGGGTTGACCTTGCTGTAGCGGCGCGCAACTGCATGCGACATGGCGGCAACCGCAGCGCTGCGCTTCCACAGATCCTCGAGGGGGACCTCGAGTCCTTTGAGCGCGTCCTGCTTCTTGAGCTGCGACATCGCGAACGCAATCGCCGCGCTGCGCACCATGTTGAATCCCATACGCGAGATCGCGCTTCTGAGCTCGGTGATCGGCTTGCCGCTGAAATTCAGTGCTGCCGAGTTGCCGATCTGCATGAGCCGTGCGGCGAGCGCCGGCTCGGAGCCCACAACTCGAACGACCATGTCCTGGGACACATTTTCATCCGAGAGCACCTTGCGCACACGCAGGGCGATGTCGGGAAAGCTCGGCAGCTCAACCTTGCCCTTCGACAGTTCGGCGGCGAGTGACTGGACGAACGCAAATGCCTGCGTGTCGACGGGGCTGCTGGTCTGGGTTTTTGCTGCGGTATTCATCGTAGTGTCTTCCGGGTCGGGAGCTGATCTTCCCCTCTGGCCCATCCTCCCGTGACTTGAGACATAATTCTCGGGTCTGGATCACGCCTCGCGCGCTTGACGAGTGATGTCCATCGAATCAGCCAGCGAGCGAATCTTGCCCGCGACGGAATCGAGCGCAATGACATGCTGCGCTGCACCCAAAGAGACAGCCTCGCCCGGCATTCCCCAGACCACGCTGGTTGCCTCGTCCTGCGCGATTGTCTGGCTGCCGGCGTCCAGCATCTCCTTGAGTCCCCTTGCACCATCTTTGCCCATTCCCGTGAGAATCACGCCGATCGCGTTGCGGCCGGCGTTCTGTGCCACCGAGCGGAACAGGACATCCACGGAGGGTTTGTGCCGATTGACCGGCACACCATCATCCAACCGCAGCACGTAGCGCGCGCCGTCGCGCACCACCATGAGGTGCCGGTCTCCCGGGGCGATGTACACGTGCCCCGCCAGAACCTGCTGACCATCCTCGGCCTCGTAAACAGTCATCTGGCAGCAGTCGTTCATGCGCTTGGCGAACGGCGTGCTGAAAGCCTTGGGTATGTGCTGGGCAATTACGACACCCGGTGTGTCGGGCGGCAGTTTCGTCAACACCTCTTTGATCGCTTCGGTGCCGCCGGTGGAGGCGCCGATCGCGATGATTCTGTCGGTCGTGCGCAGTTGCTTCGTGCCCGACTGCTTGGGCAGGACCGCATCGGTGCTGAATTTCGGGCGTACGGCGATGGTGGCGGCCCGGTGTGGATCCAGAGCGCGCACGCTCGCGCGCGAGGCTGCCTTGATTTTCTCGATCAACTCCTCGCTGTAGTCCTTGAGGGTGGCCGCGAGATCGATCTTCGGCTTGGACAGGTAGTCAACGGCACCGATGGCGAGGGCGTCGAGTGTTACATCGGCGCCGCGCTCCGTGAGCGAGGACACCATGACCACCGGCATCGGCCGCAGGCGCATCAGGTTTTTGAGAAACGTAATGCCGTCCATCTTCGGCATCTCGACATCGAGCGTCAGCACGTCGGGGTTGAGCGCCTTGATCTTCTCGCGCGCAACATGCGCATCACTGGCGGATCCCACGACTTCGATGCCTGGATCTGCCCGCAGAATGTCGGTCAAAAGGCTGCGTACCAGCGCGGAATCATCCACGATCAACACACGAATGCGCCGCTTCCCTGCGGGACTTGTTTCGGGGTAAGCGGGTGTCGGCATTCTCGGGTCTCCAGTATCCGCGTGATGTCATTCGAACAGTTCAACGTCGCCGCCGCCGGCAGCCTTGCTGCCGATGCTGGCGAGGTATAGCTGCTCGTGGTGGCTGATGATGCGATTTTCCACAGGACGCAGCCGCCGCATCTTGACGCGTCCGCTCGCCGGGAAATACACGACCTTGCGCGGCTGCGTGCCGCCAAGGTCCTCCGCTGCGATTCGATAGCCTTCCAGCTTGATGTAGCTACGCACGAAATCGATGTTGCGCGCCCCGACATCGGTCATGCCGGTCAGCACCCGTCCACCGCCGAACACCTTGATCTCCAGGCGCTCGCGCGTTGCGCCGAGCTTCAGCAGGTCGTTGATCAGGTTTTCCATCGCATATGAGCCGTAACGCGTGGCCAGACCGATCGCAGGGTCGAGCCAGTTGTTGGGTCCGGTGGAGGCGTCCTCCGGGAGCATGAAATGATTCATGCCGCCTACATTCTTGAGCGGATCGCGCACACACGCGGAGATGCACGAGCCGAGTACGGTGGACACCGCTTCGTCGGCGCGGGTCACGTAGTACTCGCCGGGCAGGATCTTCACCGTCCAGTGATCGACCTGCGGATCCCAGAAGCGCTGCATGTGTGCAAACGCGGGCAGCATGGGCGGCTGCTCCGGGCGTGCCGTGTTGTACGGCACGCTGCTCATCCACCTCTCCGGTACACGGTCTTGCCGATGAGCGTGTAATCCTCGCTTACCTTGAAAAGACTTTCCGAATGACCGAGGAACAACAGGTTGCCGGGGCGCTGCAGCTGCGACACGCGGGCAAACAGGTCGCGCTGCGTATCCTTGTCGAAATAGATCACGACGTTGCGGCAGAGCACCGCATCCAGCGGACCGCGCATCGGCAGCGGATGCATGAGATTGAGCTGTTTGAAGATGATCAGAGACTTGAGCTCCGCAGTCGCCTCGTAGCAGAGTCCGTCGCGCTCGCGCCGCTCGGTAAAGAAGCGCATGCGACGCTGCAGGGTCATGTTCTTCAGCCGATCCTCGGTATACACGCCGCGGCGCGCCCGTTCCAACACATCGGAGTCGAGATCGGTTGCGAGAATACGCACGTCCCAGCGCCGCACGTCGGGAAGTGTTTCTAGGATGGTCATCGCAAGCGAGTAGGGCTCTTCGCCCGTCGAGCAACCCGCTGACCAGATACGCAGGCGCTTCTGCGTGCCGGCCGCCATGGGGGCCAACACATGATCACGCAGATAGTCGAAGTGATGCGGCTCGCGGAAGAACGCCGTCAGATTGGTGGTGATGGCGTTGCAGAACTGAACAATTTCCTGCCCGCCGTCATCGGCCAGCAGGTCACGATACTCGGCGAAGCTCGTGAGTTGCAGCGCGCGCAGGCGCCGTGCCAGGCGGCCGTACACGAGCTCGCGTTTCTGGTCAGAGAGATTGATGCCGGTAATCTGCTTGACGAGCTTGCGCAGTGCCTCGAAGTCCTCGTTGCCGAACTCGAACTCGCGCAGACGGCTCATCGTCTGGGTGTCGTGCAGCAGTGCCGGAATGTGTGTGCCGTTCTTCATGGATGGGTCATCAGAACAGCTCGATGCTGCCTTCGATACTGCCCTCGTTGGCCGGCCGGGCGGCAACGGTCGCAAGCAGCGGCTTGACTCCACCTGCGATCAGCAGGTCGCGAGCCTGTGTCAGCTGCTGCACGAGGCGATCGTGGAATTGCAGGCTCTGGATACAAATGGCGATATCGCGCGCCAACGATTCGCGGAACGCCTGCACATCCGCGGTTGGCGCAACGTTTGCCTGGCCGAACAGCGGAGTACCGGTGTCGGTGAGCGTTTGGGCCATTCGAGCCAGTGCGCTGCTGAGCTGCGAAATGGGGGTGTCCGATTGTTCCAGCCCCTGCACGATCAACTGGGTGGCGTGCTCTACTGCTGCAGTGCAACCAGAGGGCCGCGTACCTGTCTCGGCAGATTCCTGGACTGCAGCCGGGCGTAAGCGCGAGACGTCTGTGTGTCGCTTCATGATATTCGATGGTGACCCCTGGCCGGGCGCTCGCTCCGTAGTGCCTCGCGTGTGCTCCTTCCTGAACGCGCGTGGTGCTCTGGCGCGGTGTGCGGCCGCGCCAGAGGCTACGGATCTATGTTTCTACGATCAACCGCTCTTGGCCTTGAACGTACGCACCTGCTCGTTGAATTTCGCAGCGACCTTCTGCAGCGTCTCGACCGCTGAGTTGTGCATTCGCTCTTCTTCGGAGCGGCTCAAGCGATTCTGCTTGGCCTCGAACTCCAGGCACTTCGTGTAGGTGTCCACGTCGCCGTTGTATTCCTTCAAGGTGTTCATCGCCGTGAGCATTTCCTGCTGACTGGCGGTGTTACCGTCGGGAATCTTGCTGGGTGCCGGCGGCAGCACGCAGTCGGCGTGAGCTGGCAGGCTTGCAGCGTATGCCAACGCTACGGCCAGAAGAATTCGCTTCGGTGAGTTCATGATCGTCGTCCTCGCTCAATGCTGATGAATAAAAAATCGGTTGTGGTGCTTTAGCCGAGCACCTTCGCAATCGTTGCCAGGAGTCTCTCCGGGTTGAAGGGCTTCACCAGCCAACCCGTGGCGCCTGCTGCCTTGCCGGCCTGTTTGCGTTCGGTGGTTGCTTCGGTCGTCAGGACCAGAAGCGGCACGTACCTGTAGGTCGCAAGCCCGCGCAACTCCCTCACCAGCGTGATGCCATCCATCTTCGGCATGTTGACATCCGTGATCACGAGGTCGAATTTCCGCGCTTCCGCTTTCTGCAGCGCCTCGCAGCCATCGACAGCCTGCTCTACCTCATGGCCCGCGCCGGTCAGCGTAATGCCGACCATCTGCCGCATCGCCGCTGAATCGTCTACCGCCAAAATCTTCGCCATAGCCGGTCTCCTGGGGCCTATGGGTTAAAATTCACGCCATTCGGAATCGCCCTTCGGATCGGCGCCCGAAGCTCCCGGAGCGTTGATCGCACCGAGCGTGCCGTTGCCGCGCGAAACCTTGCGCACCGCGGCCAGATCCGCAGCCCCCGCGCTCGCCTTGGACCTGTCGGCCCACGGGCGTTGGCTGCTGCGGCGTTCGACTCGTGGCGAGTTCTGACTACGCGAGGAGGCAACAGGGGCGGGTGCCGCGTAGCTCTTGGCGGCCTCGATCATGTCGTTGACGCGATATCGGTCGAGCATCTGATTCAGGCCGCGTACCTGTTCGGCCATGGCCTGCGAGGCAGCTGTGGCTTCTTCGACGAGCGCAGCGTTCTGTTGTGTCAGCTCGTCCATCTGCATGACCGCACGGTTGACCTGCTCGATGCCGGATGACTGCTCGCGCGAGGCGGCGGCGATCTCGGCGACGATGTCGGACACCTTCTTCACCGATGCCACGATCTTCTCGAGGGTCTGACCTGACTGGGTGACGAGAACCGAGCCGTCTTCGACTTTGCGCACCGAGTCCTGGATCAGCTCTTTGATTTCCTTCGCGGCCGTGGCGGAACGGCCCGCGAGACTGCGCACTTCACTTGCGACGACTGCGAATCCGCGGCCCTGCTCACCGGCACGAGCGGCTTCGACCGCAGCGTTCAGCGCCAGGAGGTTGGTCTGGAAGGCGATGTCGTCGATGACGCCGATGATGTCGGCAATCTTCTTCGATGCATCGTTGATATCGGACATGGCCTTGACGGCCTGGTTGACCACCGAGCCGCCTTTTTCCGCCTGGTCGCGGGCTGCCATGGCGAGCTGGTTCGCCTGGCCGGCGTTGTCGGCATTCTGCTTGACCGTCGTGGTCATCTCTTCCATGGAGGAAGCGGTTTCCTCGAGCGAGGAGGACTGCTCCTCGGTGCGCTGTGACAGGTTGGCATTGCCGGTTGAGATCTCGTCGGCGCCACGATGCACCTCGGCCGCCACGTTTTTGACCTTGGAGACGACCTCCGCCATGTTGTCGGCGAGCTGGTTGACTCCGCGGCTCATTGCCTCGAAGAAGCCCGCCTTGCCGGACAGCTCGATGCGCTTGCCGAGGTCGCCACCGATGACGGCGGTGAGCATCGTCTGCATCTCTTTCTCGACGGCCACTTCTGGTGTGCGGTCCGTCCACTCGACAACCGTGCCAATGCGCTCGCCCTTGTCGCTCACCACCGGATTGCTGATGGTGCGGAAGGTGCACGCGCCAAGCAGGCGCTCCTGGGTGTCCGACCCGGAGAGCGTATCGAGCATGCGCCGCTGTTGCGCGGGATCGGTGCTCAGCGAGTCGAGGCTCGAGCCGCGGAGGCGATGGGCATCGAAACCTGGCAGGGTTTTGCGGATTTCGTGCTGACTGCGCGCGAAAGTCGTTTGCGCGGTCTCGTTCAGATAGATGATCTGATGGTGGCCATCGGCGAGCACCACGCTTGTGGAAACCTTGTCCAGCGCCTGGCGAATGCGGGTGTTCTCGGCCGCGACCGCGCGCTCGTTTTCGATCTGCGTGCGCAGCTTGCCCTGCATCTCACCCAGGGCGCTCAACACCTGGGCCGCTTCGTCGTTGCCGTTCTGGCGGATCTCGTTGTCGTACTTGCCGGAGGAGATGCTGCCGAACAGCTCGATGGCATGCGACAGCGGTTTGGCCAGCGAGCGGGTGATCAACCACGACAGGGCCAGCGCGAAGCCAAGGGCCAGGGCCGTGATGGTGGTGGTGAGATTGCGCCAGGTCGTAACCTGCGACAGGCGCTGCTCGACCGCGGCGTTCATGGCCGCATAGCTGACATCCGACAGTTCCTTGAGCGACGAGCTCACGTCGCGCGAGGCGTTGTAGACATCAGCGGTCGTGATCTCCATCTTCTGCGCATCGAGGATCTTTTCCTTCACAACTCCGTAGAAGGAGGAGAAGGCGCTGCGAGCGGCCTCGACCTTCGGGCGCACATGGTTCTTGGCATCTTCGGAAGCCCGCTCCAGGTCGCGTGCCGCGGAATCAAAGTGCTCGACGAACGCCTCGTGGTACAGCTGAATGGCCATGCGGTCGTCACCACCCAGGTAGCCTTTGATGCTGGCGCGCGCGGCGTACCAACGCACATCACCCGAGGCAATCAAAGCGCCTGGAACGTTGCGGGTTGCAATCTGGATCAGGACCGCTGTCTCCGGGGACGGATCGACGCTCATGCCCGAGCGGGCGGCAACCGTCTCGCCGAGCTTCTGAATATGAGCGAGCAGGGCGTTGTGACGAGCCACGGCCTCATCGGGGCTGAGCTTCGCGCCTTCGCTCTTCAACCGGTCCCAATCCGACTTGATGGAAGACCAGCTTTCGGCGACCTTGAAGCGGCTGCCGACCTGGCTGTCGCTGGCATCAACTTCCTCGATGTGCCGTTGCATCTCGGATTCCGAGGCGCTCACCTGGTCGCGCCCGGCCGCATCGCCGGTCAACACGGCGAACAACCGGCTGCGGTGGTTGGCCATCTCCGCCAGCACGCCGCCGACGGCCTGCACGTAGCGGGCGCCCTCGATCTCGTCCTTGGCGAGGGCGACCTGCGAATTGGCTCCGCCGAGGTAGAAGATACCGAGCAGCGCGCTTGGGACGGCCATCGCCACCACCAGCACTGCAAGCTTCTGCCAAAGCTTCAACCGACTGAGAAAGTTCATGTCCGTTAAATCCTTGTCCAATGACTTGTTGAATCAGAATTCCTGCCACTCGCTGTCGCCATCGGCGGCGGCCGCGGCAACCTGGGCACTGCCAGAGGCGCGGCTGCGAGGGGGTGAGCTACGGCGCTCGCTTGGTGGCGCCGGCTGTTCATTCATGTTGCGTCCCGCGGCGTCCGCCGCGGGTTTGGCGGCGTCGACCGTGGGTTTGGCGGCACCTGCCGCCGGCGTGGGTTGTGCCGCCCGCGTCGCACCCGTGGCGTGGCTCGCCTGCGGACGGACCATATCGCCCAGCTGGTACGCTCCCATCATCTCGTGCAGGGCATGGGCTTCGTGAGCCATGGCCTGCGAGGCGGAGGTTGCCTGCTCGACGAGCGCTGCATTCTGTTGAGTCAACTCGTCCATCTGTAACACGGCCTGGTTGACCTGTCCGATGCCCGCTGACTGCTCACGGGATGCTGCAGCAATTTCGGCGACGATGTCCGAGACCTTCTTCACCGAAGCAACAATCTGTTCAAGAGTCTGACCCGAGCGGGTGACATACACCGAGCCGTCTTCAACTTTCTTGACACTGTCCTTGATGAGATCTTTGATTTCCTTCGCAGCCGTTGCGGAGCGGCCGGCCAATGTCCGCACTTCGGTCGCCACCACGGCGAAACCGCGGCCCTGCTCGCCGGCACGGGCGGCTTCGACGGCGGCGTTCAGCGCCAGAAGGTTGGTCTGGAATGCAATTTCATCGATGACGCCGATGATGTCCGCAATCTTTCGGGCCGACTCGTTGATCTCGGACATCGCATGCACCGCTTTATTGACTACGCTGCCACCTTGTTCGGCCTGGTCGCGTGCCGCCACCGCCAGTTGATTCGCCTCGCCGGCGTTGTCCGCGTTTTGCCGTACAGTCGTGGTCATCTGTTCCATTGACGATGCAGTCTCTTCGAGCGAGGCCGATTGCTCCTCGGTACGCTGCTGCAGGTTGGTATTGCCGTTCGCGATTTCATTCGAGCCGCGATAGACCTCGCCGGCAGCTTCCTTCACCAAGGCGACGATCTCGGCCATGTTGTCGGCGAGTTGATTGATGCCGCGGCTCGCGGCTTCAAAGAAGCCCATTTTGCCGTTCAGGGCGATGCGGCTGGCGAGCTGACCGTTGATGACGGCGGCAAGCATCGTCTGCATTTCCTTCTCGACGCCAACTTCCTGCGTGCGATCGGTCCACTCCATGACGGTGCCGATGCGCTCGCCTTTATCGCCGACGACGGGATTGCTCACGATGCGGAAAGTCAGGGATCCGAGGGTGCGCTCCTGCTCCTGCGAGCCGGTCAAGGCGTCCAGAGTGTGGCGCTCACGACCCGCATCGGCCGCCAGCGCGTCCAGGCTCGAGCCGGGCAGCCGCTGCGCATCGAAGCCCGGCAGGGTTTTGCGGATCTCGCCTTGAGCACGCGCGAAGGTCATTTGCGCCGTGTCATTGAGATAGATGATGCGGTGTTGGCCGTCCGCCAACAGCACACTGGTGGAGGCCTTATCGAGAGCATGGCGAATACGTGAGTTCTCGGCCGCAACCGCGCGCTCGGTCTCGATCTGTGTCCGCAGCGTGCCCTGCATCGCCTGCAGAGCGCCGAGAACCTGGCTGGCCTCGTCCGTGCCGCGCACCCTGATCTCGTTTTCGTAGTTGCCCCCGGAGATTCGCCCGAATACCGACACTGCATGGTGCAGCGGCCTCGCCAGCGAGCGTGTGATCAGCAGCGCCAGCCCGAGCGCAAGACCGAGGGTGAGGGCAAAAGACGTAGCGGTGAGAGCACGATATCGATTTGTGTGCGCCAACCGTTGCTCGACTGCTTTGGTTAGCGCGTCGTAGCTGAGGAGCGAGACTTTCTTCAATGCGCGGTTCGTAGCGACGCCAGCGTCGTAGATGGAGCCGGCGGTGACTTCCATGGTGGCCGCGTTCAGGATCTTTGCCTGCACGATGCCGTAGAACTCATCCGCGGTCGTCTGGGCGCTGGTGACTGCTTCTTCGATCGGTACGCGCACGTCCGGGGATACCTGCGCGAGAGCGCTTTTCAGGCTCTCGAGCTCGGCCTGCTGACGGTCGCGGAAAATCCGGATACCCATGCGGTCATCACCGCCGAGATAGCCTTTCGAGGCGGCCCGAACGGCATGACGGCGCATGTTCGATGAATAGAGCATCAGGTCCGGGGCTTGGTTGGATGCAATCCGGAGCAGGGCTCGGGTCGACATGTCCGGATCTACGGACGTCAGTGAGGTCCTGCTGATCTTTTCGACGATGCGGTCGAGGTGGCTGTCGAGCGCTGCGTGCGCCGCATCGCTTTGTTCAGGAGAGCTCTCCAGCCCATTGGACTCGAGGGTTGCCCACTCTGATTTCCAGCTCTGCCAGTCCTGCGAGACCCCAAACTTCTCGCCGAGCTCGGCATCGATCTTGTCGGTGGCTGCGACCTGCTTGTCCACCTCGGCGGCCTGCGAGATGACATCGGGACGCCGTGCCTTGTCACCGTTGAGGAATGTGTATTCGCGGCTGCGATGCGTGAGCAGCTCGCCCGCGACACTACCGAGCGCCTTGATATAGCGAGTGCCGTCGAGCTCGCCACGTGTCTGGCGGATGGCACCGGCGGTCTGTTGAAAATAGAAGCAACCGAGCAGGATGGCCGGCACGGCCGAGGCGCCCACGAGCAGGGCGACCTTCTGCCACAACAGCAGCCGGCCCAGGAAGCTCACGTTTTTTTCGGTTGATGCAGTCATGGAGTGAGTGCCCGGATCTAAGCGGCCGAAGCCGCCTCCGCCTCGGTGTTGTTCGAGAACGCGGCCATATCGCTGCCGATCAGGCGATCGATGTCGAGCAACACGACCATGCGCTCCGACACGGGGACGAGCCCACGGATGTAGTCGGTCGCTCCCTTGGCGCCGAGTTCGGGTGCAGCTTTAACCTCTGCCGTGTTCACATCGACGACGTCGGAGACTCCATCGACCACAACTCCGAAGTCGCGGCGGCCACCCGTGGCCGAGATCACGGATACCACGATGATTACGGTGACTGTCGTGTATTCGGCGCGATCGAGAGCGAAGCGCATGCGCAGGTCCACGATCGGTACGATCGAGCCGCGCAGGTTGAGTACGCCCAGCACGTGAGGCGGGGCGTGCGGAATCTTCGTTACGGCCGACCAGCCGCGGATTTCCTGTACACGCAGAATGTCCACGCCGTAGGTTTCATTGCCCAGAACGAAGGTCAGGACCTGGTGCGATTCTTCACCCGGACCGTTGCCGTTCTTCACAGGCGCATTGGACGACATCGTTGTGTTTCCTAGTTGATCAGTAACAGTCAGGCTGCTGCACGCATCGACATCGCGCGAATGAGACCCGGAATGTCCAGGATGAGAGCCACGGAGCCGTCGCCGAGAATCGTGGCGCCCGAGACGCCTTCGACATGCCCGTAGTTCGCCTCGAGTGACTTGATGACGACCTGCTGCTGGCCGAGCAGGTCATCCACAAACAATCCAATGCGCTGATGGCCTTCGCCCTCGGCAACCACCACCAGGCCTTCGTCCAACACCTTGGTGCGCGGCTCGACTCCGAAGATCTCGTAAAGGCGGACAATCGGCAGGTAGTAACCGCGGAAGGAGAAGACCTCGCCGCGTCCGGACAACCGGCTGACGTCGGCCGCTTTCAGTTGCATCGATTCCACGATGGAGATGAGCGGCACGATGTAGGTTTCGCTGCCGACCGATACCGACTGACCGTCGACAATCGCGAGGGTGAGCGGCAGGGTGATGATGGTCTTCGAGCCTTTGCCGTGCTCGCTGCGCAGCTCGATCTTGCCGCCCAGCTCTTTGATGTTGCGGCGAACGACGTCCATGCCCACGCCGCGGCCCGATACGTCGGTCGTTTTCTCGGCGGTGGAGAAGCCCGGCAGGAAGATGAGGTCGTAGATCTGTTCGTCCGTCAGCACATCGTTCGGGCCAACGAGGCCACGGTCGCGTGCCTTGGCGAGAATGCGGTTCTTGTCGAGGCCTCCACCGTCGTCGCTGACCTCGACGGCTATGTTGCCGCCGCGGTGGCAGGCATCGAGGTGCACGGTGCCGGCGGCGGATTTGCCCGCGGCAGTGCGCTTGTCCGGGGCTTCGATGCCGTGATCGATGCTGTTTCTGACCAGGTGCACCAGCGGATCGCCGATTTTCTCGAGCACGGTCTTGTCGAGCTCGGTCTGCTCGCCGGTGAGTTTCAGCTCGACCTGTTTACCCAGGCGCTGCGCAAGATCGCGCACCATCCGCGGGAAACGGCTGAACACTACGTTGATGGGCAACATGCGCACGCGCATGACGCTTTCCTGCAGCTCGCGCATGTTTCGTTCGAGTTGTGCGAGGCCGCCGCGGAGCTTCTCCGCAGTGGGACCTTCGAGCTTGGAGCCGAGCTGACTCAGCATCGCCTGTGTAATGACGAGCTCGCCGACGGTGTTCATCAGCTCGTCGATCTTTTCGACGCTGACGCGAATGGAACCGGAGTCGGCTACTGTTGCGACGGGGGCCGCGCCGTCCTTCTGTGGTGCGGCGGCTGCGGGCGCTGGCGCCACAGGGGCCGGCGCAACGGCAGCAACGGGAGCAGGAGTAGGAGCGGCCGGAACAGGCGCAACCGCAATAGGTAGCACTTCGGCTGTTGCCGTGTCTGCCACCGGGGCGACCTCGGGTCCTGCCCCTTCCATCGTTGTGGCACTGGCGCCCTGGGACGCGCCATTTGCCAACTTGATCTGCAGATCGCAATCCCCCTCGGCCCATTCGAACACCTGCCGGATCGCGTTTTCCGTGGCGTCCGCGGTCAACACCAGGTTCCAGGCGAGGTAGCACGACTGCGGTTGCAGGTCCGCGAACGCCGGCAAAGCGCTCACGTCCGCATGCGTCTCGAGTTGGCCCATCTCGGCCAACTCCCGCAGCATGCGCAGCGGGTCATTGCCGCGGGAAAACAGCTCGGCGTACGGGCGGAAGGAGATCTCCCACCGCTTGGGTGAGTTGTCTACCACCGGAGTTTGTATTGGCGCTGCCGGCTCTGGCGCGGCGGGCGGCGCTGCGGCCACTGCCGCGGCAGGTGCCGAATTCTTCTGAGCGATCATCAGCTCGAGGTCGAACTGCAGATCCGACACGCGCTGCGCGTTGATCGGTTGTTTCTGCTGGACCGCGCGCAACATGGCGCGCATCACGTCCACCGACTTCAGCAACAGGTCCGACATCGCAAGCGTCACCTGCATGGTGCCGCTGCGCAGCTCGTCGAGCAGCGTCTCGAGGCTGTGCGTGAAGGAGGCGATATCCGAGAAGCCGAATGTCGCGCTGCCACCCTTGATGGAGTGCGCGACCCGGAAGATCGTGTTGATCAGCTCTTTGTCGGGTGCGCCGATGTCGAGCTTCAGAAGTGCGGCCTCCATCGAGTCCAGAGCCTCGAAGCTCTCCTCGAAGAAGGCATCATGAAACTGCGTCAGATCTATTGTCATGCTGGCAGCTTGAGCAGGGATCCCAGACCTAGAAGCTGCGCGGCAGTCGCCAGGACCGGCGCAGTGCCTTGCCATTCGACTTGATGGCCGCGGCCGGCGCGTTCACGGACGAATGCGGTGATCACTTGCAAGCCAGCGGTGTCAATCCGCTGCAGGGCGGTGACGTCGAGCGTTACGGCCTGCGGTTCGTCGAGCAGGCCTGCGAGACGCTCCTTCAGGGAGCCCGCGTCGGCGACAGTGCACTCAGCCGCCAGGGCGAGTGTGTTCGACGCCGGTTCCTTCTCGGGTGCGGCTGGCTTCCCACTGACCGGGTCGGGAGCTTTGGCGCCATTTGACTTTGTTCCACGAGCGGCACCGCGTGCCTTATGCGACGCCCTTGATGAGCCCGGCAGGTGTCCACCACGCGTGGCTCGCGATGCGGCGGATGACGGTTTCTTGCGCTTGTTCATTTGGATGGCGGGGCGAAGGCCAGTTGTGCTCGTGCACCATGGCTATCGGCCCCCTCCCTGTGTGCTTGAATTCGCATTTAGGAAAATTGAACCAGTTCCGAATCCGCGGATCTGGCGCGACTTGCGGCTCTTTCAGGCGGCCTGCGGCCGGTCCGGGATGGGCCTGCGGGCCGCAGGTTTGGCCTGCGGGGCGTGCAGCCGGTGGACCAATTCGGCCTCGTGGCTCGACAAGCCGCACTTGGAGATCAGCTCTTCACGCGGCGCACCGCCCTTGGCGAGGCGGATGGCGATCTGATAACCGGGGGACGAGGCTGCCGGTGCGGCGGTCGGCTGCGGTGGGCGCTCCATACGCTCGCCCAACTGCGAAACCGCGCTATTCGTCGCGGCAACGCGGGCTTCGAGCTCAGCGAGCCGCCGCAATACAACCTCGTGGTTGGCTTGCAGCTGCGCGGCGTGCGCCTGCGCTGTCTGGCGCCAGCGGATAAAAGCCACCGTCGCGAGGGCGAAGGAGAACAGTAGAAACACCGCCCGTGCGGCGATGAAGAACATCTCGATTGAAGGCACCGTCATGCGCGCAGTACTCCGTGAACGAGTTCACACTTGCTGCGCCGTTGTGGCCGAAACGTCGCCAAAAACGTCGAAATTCCGGCGCTGCGCAGCAGGGCCTCAGTTCAGGGTGCAGGTTCCGTGCCAGTGTTAGGTTGGGCGGTATTATGTTGGCTGGTACTAACCTGGGCGATAGTGCCGTCTTCGACCGGTTGCGGCGCGGTCTGAGCGGCCGCCGGTTGAGTTGCCGGTAGCGGGGCGATCTGGGGTGGCGCGGGAGGAGTCTCGTGCGGATCGTCGCTGGTCGAGCCGGGCGGTGTGGGGAGGTTTGCGGGGTCAGTCTGCCGCATCAGGTCCGTGGAGAGGATCACGATGACGACGCGGCGGTTGGCATTCCGACCCTCGGGCGTGTCGTTGGCTTGCAGCGGACGCTGCTCTCCGTAGCCAATCACCGCGAGGCGGTCGGGGGAGACCCCATGGGTTGACAGAACGCGAACGACGCTGCCTGCGCGCGCTGCCGACAGCTCCCAGTTCGAATAGAACACGGCTGTCTTGATCGGCTTGTTGTCGGTATGACCCTCGACCCGGATCGGGTTGGGGAAGGGCGCAAGCACGCCGCCGAGCCGCTCGATGATGCTCACCGCGTCGTCCGCGAGGCGCGCGCTGCCACTGGGAAACAGGATGTCGGTGCGCATCTCGACTTCGATCCAGAACTCGTTGCGCCGGACCGTCACCATGTCTCTTTTGACGAGTTGGTCCATTGCGTGCGCGACTTCGTCGGCAACGCGGGTCAGAGCTGCGGCCGCAGCCGCGGCCTGGGGGGGCAGGACGCCGGCAATCGGAGCCGTGCCAGTGCCACCTGACTTGGCCAACCCAACAGTAACGGGCACTGGGGCGAGATGCGACTGAGCCTTGCCGTCCAGCATGGCCTGCTGGACGATGGTCGTATTCAGGTCGGCGCCGGTGCCTACCTGCTTTTCGCCAACCTGAATCGGCTGCATGCTGCGCGGAGCGCCGCGGAAAGCGGCAAACAGCGAATCCGAGAGCACGCGGTACTTGCCTGCGTTGACGGACGAGATGGCGTACATCACGACGAAGAACGCCAGCAACAGCGTCATCAGGTCGCCATAGGGGATGGCCCAGGCCTCATGGTTGCCATGCTCTTCGTGCTTCTTACGCCGGCCTGAATGACGTGAGCGGCTCAATGCAGGTAGCCTTGCAGCTTGGCTTCGATTGCGCGCGGATTCTCGCCCTGCGCAATGCACAACATGCCATCGACGACCATTTCGCGGAACTGGGTCTGGCGCGCGATGATGACTTTGAGCTTGGCGGCGACGGGCAGGAAGAAGAGATTTGCCAGGCCGATGCCGTACACGGTCGCGGTGAAGGCGGCGGCAATGCCGTGGCCGAGTTTGCTCGGATCGGCGAGATTCTGCAGAACGGCCATGAGGCCGAGCACCGCGCCGATGATCCCCAAGGTCGGCGAGTAGACGCCCATGCCCTCGAACACCTTGGCGGCCGTGGTATCAGCGTGCTCGCGCATATTCAGATCGACATACATGACGCTGCTGATGCTGTCCGGCTCGTTGCCGTCAACGACGAGCTGCAGCGCCTTCTGAACGAAATCGTCCGACTCGCGCTCGATCATCATCTCGAGCCCGAGGAGTCCCTGCTTGCGGGCGATGTTGCTCCATTCGACGATTTTGGCGATGAGCAGACGCCCGTCGCGGACCGGTGGCTTTATGACCCACGGGAAGATCTTCAACGCGCGCTGCATGATCGATAGCGGCGTCTGGATGAAGATGGCCGCGCACGTGCCGACCACCACAATCATGAATGCAGCCGCGGACACGAGCGCCATGAGTCCGGCGCCTTTGAGCACTGCGCCAACCAGGATGGCGTTCAGTGCGAGCACCAATCCGATGATGCTCAGTATGTCCAACAGAGCACCTTACATCCCGAGACCTGACAGCAACGCATCCACGTCTGTCTGGCCCGAGGCGACTTCGCCCTTGGTTACGCCCGGGACAGCAGGTCCCTGCCCCGCGCTCACGTTGTCACCCATGGTCGCATGCTCCACGACATCACCCGACAGGCGTGCGAGGTTGGCCAGTGCAGACTCGAGCTCGGCGACGAGTTTCATGACGCTGCGGATGATCTGGCCGGTGAGATCCTGGTAGCCCTGCGCGAGCAGCACGTCGGCCAGGTTTCTGCGGATCAGCTCCGAGTTGGCACGGGCGAAGGGCAGGAAGCGGTCAACCTGCTTCACCAGCGGCACCAGGCCATCGATGGACTGGATGACGGCATCGAACCCGTTGGCGCCGTTGGCGCGGCTCTTGAATGCCTCGAAGGATTCGATCAGCGACGACGCTTCGTGCGCGGTACGCTCGGCCAGCGGTCCGGACTGCTCGACGAGATCCAACGTGCGGTGGGCCGCCTCGTCGGTCATGTTGATCACGTGGGTGAGGCGTGCCCGGGCATCGGGAATCTCGTTTTCCGCGATGTCCTGCAGCCGCGACTCGATGCTGAAACGCTCGAGCGCTTTCTGCAGGTCGCCGGTGAGCTGGCGCAGCTCCTTGAACATTCCCGGCTCACGCATGTGCACGATGTGATCGACGGCGGCGAAGAATGCCGTCTCATCCTCCGTGCGTAACGCGTCCGAGAGCGCTTCCACGCAGGCGCTGTATTCCAGCTTCAGTATTTGAAAACTCGACATGACAACCTCACTTTGCGCCCAGGATTTTGTCGAGCTTCTCTTTGAGAGTCTCGGCCGTGAAAGGCTTGATCACATAGCCGTTCACGCCTGCCTGCGCGGCTTCTATGATCTGCTCGCGCTTGGCTTCCGCGGTGAGCATCAGTACGGGCATTTTGGCGAGCTTCGCATCCGAGCGGACCGCCTTGATGAGATCGAGACCGGACATGCCGGGCATGTTCCAGTCGGAGATCAGGAAGTCGAAGCCACCGGCCTGCAGCATCGGCAGGGCGGTCTTGCCGTCGTCCGCTTCCGTCACGTTGGGATAGCCCAGATCGTGCAGCAGGTTTTTGATGATCCGCCGCATGGTCGAGAAATCATCGACCACCAGGAACTTCATATCTTTACTCACAGCTTCCGTCTCCCGTGGTCCGCACCCGTTGGACCAACACTTCAAGCCCGCTCATCAACACTCCCATCCCGCCAGTCAGCCAGCCGCGCCTTCAAGCGCACGAGCGCCTGCCCATGGAGCTGGCAGACGCGCGATTCGGTAACCTTCAACACCGCGCCGATCTCCTTGAGGTTGAGTCCGTCGCTGTAGTACAGCGACATGACCAGCCGTTCGCGCTCCGGCAAGCCCTCGATCGCGCGGCTCAGGGCAGCTCTGAACCTCTCGTCCGCCGCTTCGCGGAACGGGTCTGCAGGTCCTGCAGCAGCCGCGGCAGTCGCATCATCCAGGCTTGCCAGGCGGCAGCTCGCAGCGTCCTGCACGATCGAGTGGTATTCATCCAGCGCTACTCCCATGCCCTCCGCAATTTCAACATCACGCGCATCGCGCCCCGTCCGCCGCTCGATTTCCTGCACCACAGCCGCGACTGCGCGCGCCTTCCGATGCACCGAGCGGGGTGCCCAATCGAGCTTCCGCAGCGCATCGATCATCGCGCCCCGAATCCGAATGCCCGCGTACGTCTCAAAGCTCGCACCGCGGTTGGCGGCGTAGTTGGACGCCGCCTCGAGCAAACCCAGCATGCCAGCCTGAATCAGATCATCGACCTCCACCGAGGGAGGCAATCTGCCTGCCAGGTGGTACGCGATCCGTTTCACCAGCTCGGCGTGCTGCAACACCAGCCGGTCCGCCTCGCCCGTTGCCCGGCCCGCGCTATAGGCGCTGGCCGCGTTCATTGCACTGCTTCCAATCGGGCGGTGTTCTTACGAACGAGCCGCTCCACGAAGAACTCAATGTTTCCACGCGGACCTGGTGGCACCGGCCATGTATCGGCGCGCGCCGCCAATTTCTTGAATGCGCGCGCGGCAGGACACGATGGATAGGCTTCAAAAACAGGCCGCTGCTCCCGTACCGAGCGACGAAGGTACTCGTCTTCAGGGATTTCGCCTGCGAACTCCAGCACTACATCGAGGAAACGTGCCGTAACGAGCTCGAAGCGACGGAACAATTCCGCGCCGGCCCCTTGCATGCGTACCTGGTTGGCGAGCACGCGGAAGCGGCTTACACCGTGATTGCGACTCAGCACCTTGACGAGTGCGTAAGCGTCAGTTAGCGACGCCGGCTCGTCACAGATCACGACGACTACATGTTGGGATGCTTGTGAGAACTGCAGCACACTATGAGCAATTCCCGCTGCGGTATCGACTATCAGGACATCCACCCGCGCTGCGAGCGTGCTGAAGGCCTGAACGAGTCCCAGATGTTCCGTCTCGCCCATGTTCGCCATGTCAGCGGCGCCCGAGGCGGCGGGTACGACGAGAAAACCCTGGGGGGCCGGAACGACGACCTCGTCGAGTGTCCGTTCACCTGACAATACATGGGCGAGGGTGTAGCGCGGCGAGAGGCCCAGGAAGACATCAGCGTTGGCCAATCCCAGGTCGCCATCGAGCAGAACGACCCGTTTGCCGGCTGCCGCCATGGCCGTAGCCATGTTGACCGACACGCTCGTTTTGCCCACGCCGCCCTTGCCGCCGGTGACGGCTATCACCTGCACGGGGTGCGAGAGCCCCTGGAGTTTCGCGTTGTTGATCAAGTTGAGCTCAGGAGATGCCATGGGCGTTTTTTCCGAATCGACGGCGCAGGAGATCTTCATCGGCCGCCGCACCGCGCACCTTCGCAAGGCGCACCGCAGCCGACACCAGCTCGAGCGCGCGCGCCGGACGTAAATCCTCCGGTACACGCTGTCCTTCGCTCATGTATGAGACGGGCAATCTCGCCCGGATGAGAACCGACAACACACCGCCGAGACTGGCCGCCTCGTCGATTTTCGTGAGTACGCAGCACGAGGGATTCGCGGGTGCGAAATGCTTCACTGCTTCCTCGATCGCACCTGCCTGGGTGCTGGCCGCGAGAACCAGGGCGGTCTCGAGCTTCGAGGCCGAGTTGGAGAGCACCGCGAGCCGGCCGGCGAGTTGCGCGTCGCGCACGCTCGACCCCGGTGTATCAATGAGAATGAGGCGCTCATTCAGGCGTGCAAGCAACGCGGGCAATTGTTCAAACTTCTCGGGTGTGTATACCGGCACGCCCAGCATCTGGGCAAGCGATTGAAGTTGGTCCTGTGCGCCGATTCGCACTGAGTCCGCGGCTACCAGTGCAATGTCACGCGGGCCGTGCCGTAGGACCCAGCGTACAGCGATCTTCGCGAGCGTCGTCGTCTTGCCAACACCCGTGGCGCCGGCGAATGCAACACGGCCGCCATCGTCGAGCCAGTGGTCGCCGGTGACCTTCAGGTACTGGGAGATGCCGGCGATCGTGAAGCGGCGCGCAAAGGTGAGTTCGGTGTCTTCCGGCAGCTGCCTGACCAGGTGCTCGGCCAGATCCTGCGTGATCCCGATCTCGGTCAGTTCGCGCAGAATCTCCGTATGGACGGGCGCGCGGCGGGTCAGATCGTTCCACGCCAGATGCGCAAGTTGCGTTTCGAGCATGCGGCGCAGAGTTTTCAGCTCGTTGCCCATGGCTTCGGTGGCAGCGGGTGTCGGCGCTGTGGGCGATTTGAACTCGGCGAAGGTTGCCTTGACCTCGTTGGAGGCCAACGGGGTGAGGGTGGCTTCACGAACTTCTTCGACCGGGTCGTCGAAGGCAGGCTCGGCAGTGGGCGCTACGTGAGCCATGACTGCTTCGCGTGCGGCCTCGGAGATCCAGTCAGCGTCGTACCCTGCATCGTAGGAGGGCGCGGTCTGCATGGCCGCGAGGGCGTCATATGACAGCCCCTGCTCGGAGTCCGGCGCAAACGTGGCATCAGTATCCGCTGCGACCTGTTCGTAAGTTGCAGCGGCCGTGGCAGTTACTTGTGGGAAGGCCGGGGCGGCCTCGGGCGGGCTCGCGGCCGGCGCGCGGCGCGTGGTCAGGGCCAGTACCGTTGGATTCTGGGCCGCGGGGGTGCGAGATGTGTGCGGGCTGGTGGCCGCGCCCCCGCAGGGGGTTCCCTCGCTGACCGCTCGGTCGCGGGACGGCGCAGTGGTCGCGTGTGCGTGGCCGGCTGCAGTCGCCGGCTGCAGGCGCGGCGGGGCGCTCGGATGTCTGTTTGGCGCGGCCTGGTGCGAGCCCAGTGCGGTTGGGTGCAAGCCCAGTGCGGTTGGGTGCGAACTCGGCGCGGCAGCTGGCCGGCCGCGGCCCGGTGTGGGGACCGCAACGCGGGCGGGCGGGGCGGTGGAGGCGCTGGGTGCTGGCAGCGCGGCGGGTTGGCGCGACGGGCTGGGCGCAGCGCGCGTCGCCGCGGGTGCAATGACCGGCGTTGCGTCAAGAATCGGACTGGGGGGGAGCGCAGCCGGGGCGTTTGAAAATCCTCCGGCCTCCAAGGTGGTGGCGTCGAAATCGACGGCGGCTGTGACTTCCACACCTTCGTCGGTGCGGCGCGACGACAGAATGACTGCGTCTTCACCCAGTTGCTCGCGCACCGCGCGCAGCGCCTGGCGCATGTCACGAGCGGTATGTCGAATGATCTTCATCTACACTCCAACGCTTATCGTTGAACTTACTTTCCGACTGCCGTCACCAGACGCACCTTGCGGTTGTCGGGTATCTCATTCCAGGCGAGCACGTGCAGGTTCGGCAGGCCCGAACGCAGGAACCGCGTCAGGTTCTGCCGCAATTGCGGTGGAACGAGCAGCACGGCCGGCTCTCCGGAGCCTTCTTGTCGGCGCGCTGCCTCCGCAACGCGATGTTGCAGGCGTTCGGCGAGACCGGGTTCCAGTCCCGGGTTGGCTGCGTTACCGGCGAGCGAGCTTGCCAACAGCCGCTCGAGATCCGGCTCGAGTGTGATGACCGGCAACTCTGCCCCCACGCCTGCGATGTCCTGCACGATCTGCCGCCCCAATGCCACGCGCACGTGGCCCATTAACAGAATCGGGTCTTGCGTCTTCGCCGCGTGTTCCGCCAAAGTTTCGACGATTGTGCGGATATTTCGGATCGGAACGCGCTCTGCCAGTAAACACTGCAATACACGTACCACAATGGACAGCGGCAACTGGCGCGGTACGAGATCTTCGACAAGTTTTGGAGCTGTTTTCGCCAGCGTGTCGAGCAGGTGCTGCACTTCCTCGTGCCCGAGGATTTCGTTGGCGTGCGACTGGATTATGAAACTCAGGTGGGTCGCAATGACGGTGCTCGGATCGACGACCGTGTACCCCAGCGTCTGGGCGTGGTCCCGAAGGCCGGGCTCGATCCACAGAGCCTCCATTCCAAACGCCGGGTCACGCGTCGCAATACCCTGGATGGGCCCGAAGACGCGGCCCGGATTGATAGCCAGTTCACGTTCCGGATAAATGATGCTCTCGCCCACCGGAACACCCGCCAGGTTGATCCGGTAGACGTTGGGGGCGAGGTCCAGGTTGTCACGGATGTGAACAGCGGGGACCAGGAAGCCGAGATCCTGGGAGAGCTTGCGGCGCACACCGCGCACACGCGCCAGCAAGTCGCCGTTCTGCTTCTTGTCCACCAGCGGTACGAGCCGATAGCCCACTTCCAGGCCGATGAGGTCCACACTCTGTACGTCGTCCCATGTGAGCTCCTTCGTTTCAGGGGCGGCGACGGGCGCTGGAGGGAGCACGGGAGCCGGCGGAGGATTGGCGCGGCGCTTGGCCAACAGGTATGCGCCGGCGCCACACAGCGCGGCCATCATCAAAAATGCGAAGTTGGGCATACCCGGCACCAGACCAATGGTGCCCAGCAGCCCGGAGGCCACGCCCAGCGCTTTGGGTTGACCGAACAGCTGTTTGGTCATTTCGCCGCCCATGTCCTGGGCGCGCGACATGCGTGTCACGATCAAGGCGACTGCTGTGGACAGCAATAGCGCCGGTATCTGTGTGACGAGCCCGTCACCGATGGTAAGCAGCGTGTACGTGCGGCCCGCATCCGCCACGGCCAGGCCGTGACCGATGGTGCCGATCGCAAGGCCGCCGATAATGTTGATGAACAGAATCAGAATACCGGCGACCGCATCGCCGCGGACGAACTTGCTGGCACCGTCCATGGAGCCATAAAAGTCGGCTTCGGAGCGAACTTCGAGCCGCCGCGCACGAGCCTCATCCTGCGTGATCAGCCCTGCGTTCAGATCGGCATCGATGGCCATCTGCTTGCCGGGCATGGCATCCAAGGTAAAACGGGCACTGACTTCCGAGATACGTCCGGCACCTTTCGTGACGACCACGAAGTTGATGATGGTGAGGATGATGAACACCACCACGCCGACCGCGAAGTTGCCGCCGATTACGAATTCGCCGAACGATTGAATTACGTGGCCCGCGGCCTGCGGTCCACTGTGTCCGTTCAACAGTACGACCCGGGTCGAGGCGACGTTCAACGCCAGCCGCAGCAAGGTCGCAAGGAGCAGGATCGTGGGGAAGACGCCGAACTCGACCGGCCGCGCCACATAGAACACCGCCATGACGATTACGAGCGACAAGGCAATGTTGAACGTGAACAGGACGTCCAGGACCATCGGCGGCAATGGCAGCACGACCATCGACAGAACGGCGAGCACACCCACAGGTACGCCGACGCCGGTGCGAATCAAGTCGCGTATCGTGGGCATGGATGACGTGTTGGTTGCTGTTGCCATAGATCAGTGTTTCGTCTGGTCGATCGTCGGATCGATGTCGGGAGGCGTAGGCGGATTCACGCCACTACGGCGCGCCGTCTTCAGCTGGTAGATGTAGGTGAGAACCTGCGCAACGGCGACGTATAGAGTCGCCGGAATCTCGCCACCGATCTCCACGCTCTTGAAGAGCGCGCGCGCGAGGGGCGGCGCCTCAAAAATAGGTACCAGGCTTTCCGTTGCGATTTCACGGATCCGGGCCGCAATGACATCGGCGCCCTTGGCAACGACGAGCGGAGCGCGCATGCGCTTCTCGTCATACTTCAGCGCCACCGCAAAGTGAGTCGGGTTGACGATGACGACGTCCGCCTTGGGTACCTCGTGCATCATCCGGCGGCGGGCGATTTCGCGCTGCATCGTGCGGATGCGGCCCTTGATCTCCGGGGATCCCTCGCTCTCCTTCATTTCCTCGCGCACTTCCTGGCGGGTCATGCGCAGCTGTTTGCTGTGCTGGAACAACTGCCACGGTACGTCTACGGCCGCGATCAGTCCGAGAGTGCCGGCCAGCATCAGCAATGCGTAGCCGGTGAGCGAGACTGCATGTGCGATCGCCGCCCGAGTCGGCTCGAGGCCCAAACCCATCAGCTCGCCGGACTTCTGGCGCAACAGCAGGATGGCAACCAGCGCAAGCAGTGTGAACTTGGCGAAGGCCTTCGCGAGATCGACTCCACTGCGGGTGGAGAACATCCGCCCCAGCCCGGACACGGGATTGAGGCGGGTGAAGTCGGGTGTCAGGGCCTCGAAGCTCAGATTCCAGCCGCCCAGCAACAGGGGCGCGACCAGTGCTGCAACCAGGGTCAGGCCGAGAATCGGGGCGCATGCAAGCAGCGCGTGCGCGGTCTCGGTAACCATCGTAGGAAACAGCAGCGATTCATCGACTGATTGTTCGCGTGTCAGTGTGAGGCTCGCGCTCATCAGACCGTTGAGCCGGCTTCCCATGTAGCCGCCGAGGAAATGCAGACCGCCCCCCACCGTCAGGATCACTGCAGCGGCGCTGAGCTCGGTGGAACGCGGGACCTGGCCTTTCTTGCGCGCCTCCTCGAGGCGCTTGGGAGTAGGTTGTTCGGTCCGTTCCTCCTCGTTCTCGGCCATGCTTCAGCCCCCCACAGTGGTGAGTTTGCGAAGCAGGTCGAATGCCGCTGACAGCAACCCAATGAAGGTGGTCTGCATCGAGGGCAGGCCGGCGAGCACAATGAGCAGGCCGAATACCAGGGAGATCGGGAATCCTACGGCGAACAGGTTCAACTGCGGCGCCGCGCGGCTCATCACGCCGAATGCGATGTTGACGATGAGCAGCGCCGTAACGCCCGGCAGGGCCACCGACAACGCGCCGGAGAACAGTTGCGAGCCCCAGGCAACAATCGACCAGATGCCGTCCTGCCCCAGCCCGCTCGTGCCGATGGGCAGCGTGCGGAAGCCATCCACCAGCAACTCGATCAGCTTCAGGTGTCCATCGAGGGACAGGAACGTGAGCATCACGATCATGGAGTAGAGCTGACCCAGCACGGGGGTTTCCACGCCGTGCAGCGGATCGGTGTTGAATGCGAATGACAGGCCCATACTGTTGGCAAGCAACTGACCGCCCAGGGTCACCGCGTCGAACAGCACCTGCAGGCTGAAGCCGATGGCGATCCCGATGATCACCTGTTGAATGGTCACAACGATGCCGGCGGGGGAGAATGGCGCTATGTCGCCCGGCGAAGGCACGAGCGGCGCAATGATCAGGGTAATGGCACCTGCCAGCACCACGCGGATCCGCATCGGCACGAAAATGGCGCCGAACGCGGGTGCCACCATGAAGCACGAGCCGACCCGGATGAATGGCCACAGCAGCTGTGCGAGCCATGCATCGAGCTGTCCTGTGGTGAGTGAGATCATGGGGCGGTGCGGCTGTCCGGTTAGATCTTCAAAGGTTTAGTTGATCAGTCCGGGAATGCTTTCGAACAGCTCGCGCGTGTAGCTGATCAACACCTTGAGCATCCACGGGCCGGCCACCACGACCGCGAGCGCCATGGCCAGCAACTTCGGAATGAAGGACAGGGTCTGCTCGTTGATCTGGGTCGCGGCCTGGAAGGCGCCGACGATCAGCCCCGTGACGAGCGCCACGAGCAGCAGCGGAGCTGCGAGCATCAGGGTGATCTCCAGGGCGCGGCTGCCAATCGTCAATACGGTTTCGGGTGACATGTGTTACCGGGTGTCAGGAGTAGAAGCTTGCAGCCAGCGTGCCCATGACGAGCGACCAGCCATCCACGAGCACGAACAACATCAGTTTGAAAGGCAGCGAGATCAGCACGGGCGAGAGCATCATCATGCCCATCGACATGAGGACACTGGCGACCACGAGATCGATGATCACGAAGGGGATGAAGATCAGAAAGCCCATCAGAAAGGCTGTCTTCAGCTCGCTCGTGACGAAGGCGGGTACGAGCAGGGTCAGGGGCACATCCTGCGGGGTTGCGAAGCCCTTGCCGCCCGAGATCTTGACGAATGTCGCGATGTCACTCTCGCGAGTCTGATCGAGCATGAACTTCTTCAGCGGCACGATCGCGCGGTCCAGGGCAACCGTCGCCTCGATGGTGCCGGCCGAGTAGGGCTTGAACGCATCCTCGTTGATGCGGTCGATGACGGGCGTCATGATGAAGAAGGTCAGGAACAGTGACAGGCCGATCAATACCTGGTTGGGCGGGGTCTGGCCGGCGCCCAGTGCCTGGCGCAGGATGCCCAACACGATGATGATTCGCGTGAAGGCGGTCATCATCAGGAGGATGGCCGGCAGCAGCGTCAGCGCCGTCATCAGCGCCAGGACTTGCAGCGTCAGCGTGTAGGTCTGGCCGCCACCGTTCGCGGCAGTTTGCACCGACAGAGCCGGCAAACCGATATCGGCCGACGCTGCGCAGGGCACCAACAAGGCGGCGGTAAGCAGCAGGCCGGCGGCAGTGACAGGCAAACGCTTCACTTGCCCAGGCTCCGCATCATCAGTTGTTTGAACGTCGGTCGCGAGCCGTTCGGGGAGGTCGGCGGCGCGCTCAGATCAATGGGTTCTGTGAGAACGTGCAGCGTATTCACTTGTCCGGGTGCGACGCCGATGAGGATCTGGGCATTGCCCACTTTGAGCAGTACGGCGCGCTCCTTCTGGCCCAGCGGAATGTCAGCGATCACATCGATGGCACTTCCCACGCGGTTGCCGAAACCGCGCATGCGCTTTACGACCCAGGCAACCGCAAACACGGCGCCGAGCACGATCAGCAATGCCAACGTGACCTGCCCGAGTCCGCCCACGCTGGGCGTCGCCGGTTGGCCCATGGCCGCGGGCGCTGCGAAGGGATGCGCAGCCGGCGTGGTTCCGTCGGCAAATGCCGCGAGAGCCGCTACCTGTGCACAGGCGCCGAATATCAGCGCCGCCGGTTTGGAGAGCCTGCAGTGCACGCGACTCACTTCAGCTTGCGGATCCGCTCAGCGGGGCTGATGACGTCTGTCAGGCGGATACCAAACTTTTCGTTGACGACGACCACTTCCCCGTGTGCCACGAGTGTTCCGTTCACGAACACGTCGAGGGGCTCGCCTGCTGCGCGATCGAGCTCCACCACGGAGCCCTGGTTGAGTTGCAGCAGGTTGCGGATCGGGATGCGGGTGCGTCCCACTTCCATGGACAGTGTCACGGGGACATCGAGAATCACGTCCAGGTTGACGTCCCGGCCACTTGGATGGCCTTCATCCTGAAGGTTGTCGAATTCCGCGGTGCGCGGCTCAGCTGCGTTGGCATTCATTTGGATTCCTCAGGCTCTCTTGGCGATCAGGCCTTCAGTCGCAGGGTTGTTGCGGCGCACGCGCTCCTCGACCTTCACGGCCTGCAGGCCGTGCGACAGGCCGAAGCTGCCGCGGAACACGGGGACGTCCTCGGCGAGGACCGTGACCTTGCCCTGGAAGTCGCAGGGCACGATGTCGCCGGGTTTCAGATTCAAAAGCGTGGCCAGTGAGATGTTGCAATGTCCGAGGCGCGTCGTGAGCTGCACTTCCGCGTCCTCGATTTCCTCGCGGAGCGTGTACATCCAACGCTCGTCCTTCTCGACGCGGTCGCTGGCGACGCCAGCATCGAGAATCTCGCGCAGCGGCTCGATCATGGAGTAGGGCATCGTTATGTGCAGGTTGCCGCCACCCCCGTCAACTTCGATGTGAAAACTGGTGACGACCACGATTTCGGACGGCGAGACGATGTTGGCGAAGTGCGGATTGATCTCGGACTGCACGAACTCGAGCTCGATGGGTGCGACGTGCGACCACGCCTCGTGCAGATCGGAGAACACGTTGCGCAGTACCATGTGAATGATTCGCTGCTCGGTGGCCGTGAACTCACGGCCTTCGATTTTCGCGTGGCGGCCGTTCCCACCGAAGAAGTTGTCCACGGTGGCGAACACGAGTTTGGGCTCGAGGACCACGAGTGCCGTTCCGCGCAGGGGGTTCATCTTCACGAGGTTGAGATTCGTGGGCACGTGCAGCGTGTGAACGTACTCGCTGAATTTCTTGACCTGGATCGGCTGGACGGAGATCTCCGCCGTGCGGCGCAGCAGGTTGTACAGGCTGACGCGGAATATGCGGGCGAAGCGCTCGTTGATCATTTCGAGCGTTGGCATGCGGCCACGCACGATGCGCATCTGGTTGTTGAAGTCGTAGGTGCGGACTTCGCCAGGTCCCGGCTCGGGGGCTATGTTGACCGCACCCGTATCGACGCCGTGGATGAGGGCGTCGATTTCGTCTTGGTCGAGTATTTTGTCTTCGCTCACGATCCTTCCTTAGATTTATTGCATCACGAAGCTGGTGAAGTAGACCTGCTCCACACGGTCACCCTTGCCGCCGCCGCTGGCGACGACCTGGCGAATCGCGGTGAGCGCGTCGGCGCGCAGCTTCTCTTTGCCCGGGCGCGTGGCAACCACGTCATATTTCTGATTGGCGAAAAGCAACAGCAGATCGTTGCGCACGACCGGATCGTTGCCCTTTAGGACTTCAACGGTCGCGGGGTCGCGCGTCATGACCTGCACTGTGATCTGCAGGAAGCGCACGAGCTGTTCGCCTTCGAAGTTGACGACAAACGGTGGGTCCAGCGCCACGTAGAGGGGAGGCCCCAGCGGTTCCTTGGCTTTCGTTGCCTCCTTCTTGCCATGGGCATTGCCCTGGTCCATGAGGAACCAGGCTGCGGCACCACCGCCGGCCAGGACGAGAAACGCCACGACCCCGATGATCAGCCACTTCTTGCCTTTGCTGGGTGCCGCGTCGGCGTCTTCCGCCGCCGCGTTGAGCACAGGTACGTCTGCCATTGCCTGGGTCACTCCCGAACTGCGGCAAACTATTGCCGCCGCCGGGAAGGTGCAACGCTCGTGCCACCCATGTCAGGATGCGCGCAAGTCGCTATAAAACAAGGGCTTTGTGACTGTTTGAAGAGTGTGAAATGCGTCGCATGCGCCGGATTATTGGCGGCGGGAGCAGCCTGTGTAGCAGGTTGCTCGGCCCGTCACACGGGCTGCCCGCCTCAGGCGTAGGTGTCGACCAAACCGAGGCTCAGCCGCACTGCGGCTGACACGCTGACATCCGAAGTGCCGACGGCGGATACCGCCGAGACGCTTGGCGCCGGGGCAGAGCGGGTCTGCCGGGGAGATTCGCGCGACACGCCCGAATCCGTCAGTGTCAGTCCCTGATTGGCGAACATCTCCCGCAGCCGGGGAAGCGCCTGTTCGAGGGCCGCGCGCGTATCCGGATGGCTTGCGCCAAACCAGACGCTCGCGTCGCCATTTTGCACGGATATTTTCACTTCAACGGGCCCGAGATGCTCTGGAGAAACCCGTAGGGATCCGGACTCCAGGCCGCGCTGCGTCATCCACGTGAGCTGCCCGCCGAGCTCGTCGGTCCATGCGGGGGAGCCTACGGGGGATTGCAACTCGGCGGTGTTGGTACCGGTTTGCGTGTGCTGCACGGAAAAGTGTGACGCAGCTCCCAAATGGGCCAGAGATGCCGTCAGAGGGGTGGGTACGGCGGTGGAGTTGGTACCGCTGTTAGCCGCGCCGCTGTCCGCTGGCGAGCTCATTGTAGTTGCTGCAGCCGATCGCGATGCATCGCCGTCAATTTTGCCTTGGGCATCTGCGGCAATGTCTTGCGCCAGGAGCGATAGGAGGTCCTGTACAGAGCTGCCGGGAGAACGGGTGGCATCCGATATGCCTTCGGCCACGCCGTCGGAGGCTACAGGTGAGGCGTTGGGGGCCGCACCCTGCGCTGCCGCAGGCGCCGCAGGCGGGGCTCCCAGGGCCGCGGCAAAGGACTGCGCAAACATGGCGAGCGCCATGGCGGTCGCGTCTTTGTTAGTCGTGTCATTGACGTCGGCCGCCTCGTCGGTGGAGGCAGTTGTGGCTGTATCCGTTGAAGGCGCGGCCGAATCGTCACCTTGCAGGGATTGGGCGAGTAGCTGCAGGAGACTCAATCCGGACGCGTTTGATGTATCCGTACTCGGGTCGGTAATACCGTCTGCCGGTGTCGGCTGCGAATCGGCTGTCCCAGGGGGATTCGCTTTTGCCGCAGCGCTACCCCGCGCTGGAGCGCGAGCTCTCGAGTTTGTGCCAGGGTTGGTGTCTGCAGAGGTGCCCGAGGCAGCAGCAGCGTCGGCGGCTGTCGAGCCGTCCCTACCATCAGGCGAGTTAGCCGAAGTGGCTGATTTGGCCGGCTTGCCCGTACCGGCTTTGCCGGCGGCCCCGGATTTGGGCGCTGAATTCGCCCGGCTGCCCGGGTCGCCCGGGTTCGCTGTAGAGGCCGGCTTGCTGCTGGAACCACCTGACTTTGCGGTATCTGCGGTAGATGAATGCTTGCTCGCCGTGGAGGAGCTCCTGGCAGGGCCAGTCTTGCCCGCTGCCGAGGATCGCGTTCTGGATGCCGCTAGCGCTGACGAGAAGGTATCGGAACTGGACGTCTTGGAGGTCGAAGACTTTGTCCGTGATGAAGAGGTTTCAGCGGAAGGGGGTCGAATATCAAGCGCCACGTGCCACCAGTCCATAGGCCCAGGCGTGCGCGGAGCGCTCGTCGGACTCAGATTGCTCACGCCGATCGACGGCGCGTGCTTCCTCAGTCTGGAAGCGCTTCACCATCTGCCCGACGGCTTCGGCGCGCTGGGCGGCGCCCTGCCAGTTCTGCATCTCGCCATCCCGCTGGGCGCGAGCGCGAATGATAATCTGTGTTTGTTGCCGCAGCGCCTCCTCGAGGCGGGCGAGAAAGGCCTGG
>Ga0068859_100000613_pt1 | contig 35735 bp, 27 predicted proteins | sample KBSSwiS22_FD_66585 | JGI IMG/M metagenome (GOLD analysis project Ga0068859, IMG submission 66585) | Switchgrass rhizosphere microbial communities from Kellogg Biological Station, Michigan, USA - KBS Switchgrass S2-2 | ecosystem: Host-associated > Plants > Roots > Rhizosphere > Soil ... | reverse complement strand
CTCGAATCTATCGACCCGAAAAGAAAGGTCGTCCGGATGGCGAGTGGTCGAGAGGAGCCTTACGACTCCCTCGTCACGACGTTGCCGCTCCCTGAAACGTTCCGCCTTCTGAAAGACACGCCGGACACGCTGCGGCAGGCTGCATCGCTGCTCCGCGCGATCGGGGTGTTCAATATCAACATCGGTATCGATCGTCCCAACATAAGCGACCAGCACTGGATCTACTATCCGGAAGGTCAGTTCATTTTCTCCAGAGTGGGCTTTCCGATGAATTTCTCCAAAGCCGTCGCTCCGGCCGGGACAAGCTCGATGTATATCGAAATCACCTATCAGCCGGGGCAGAAACCGAATGCGGAGGAAGCCTATTCACGCTCTCTTGCAGATCTCCAGCGGTGCGGGATTCTACGCAAGAGCGATCGAATCCTCACGCGACTGGACCTGGACATCAAGACCGCGTACATCATCTTCGATGAGCACCGGCAAACACATCTTCAGAATCTGATCGGATACCTCGAGTCGCGCGACATCCACACAGCGGGGCGCTACGGGCAGTGGGACTACTACTCCATGGAAGATTCCATCCGGAGCGGCAAGACCATCGCAGAGAAGGTGGCTCCGGAAATCCAGGTGATGCACGCCTGAACGCGCTCTACGCGGGCGCGAAGTTCATTCGTTGGAAAACGGCGGGACCTGTGGCTGTGGCGGCAGAGCGAGCCCAAACCGGGTCTTCGTCCTCCACCACTTGAGGTGAGGCGGGATCTGGCTGTGGCGGAATCTGGCGTTGAGCGCAACTTCTTCCCAGGCGCCATCGGCTTTCTTCCGCATCGCCCAGAAACCGTTCCATTCCGAAACTCTGGTGCCGAAGAAGTCCCATACGGCCTTGCTGACTCCTGGATGAACGAATTGTTTCGATCCGGGGTCAACGACTAAATCGTAACTGGTGCGCGAGCCGCAAAACTCCTTATCGAGGAACGGCCACTGAACCTCCAGATCGTCGCCGCAGAGGATGGCTCCCGGACGCACCAGTTGAGCAGCGCACTGAAGATCAGCCATAACGTCCGGATACTTATGGTTTGCGTCGATATAAACAATGTCGCACGACTCCGGGGCAGTCGAGGGCGCAACATCGGCAAAGCGGCCGCGCAGAGGCTGCACGATATCAGCCACCTGAGCCGCCCTGACATTGTGATCAAAGAGCGTGAATACCTGCCCGCTCTCGAGAGCCTGGGCCATGTCGCGCAACACGTCGGGAGTGGCGCTCGTCTCAACATCTTCTTCGCTCAGATAATTTCGCCACGGATCGACGCATAAGACCTGCCCCGTTCGATCATCGCGGGTCTTGATTGCGAGTGCCCAGGTGATGGCGCTCGCCCCGGCGTAGCTTCCAACTTCCAGAACCAGAAATGGATGAGACTCGCTGCGGCGAACTTCATCGCAGGCGAGGCGATACATAAAGAAGTGTCGCTGCAACACGCCCTGCCGCGCCCCGAGATGTTCGCCAAAATAGACATATCCATTCTGCATTGCCCGTTCGCAGAAGAACGCGCTGACGGCTCCGCCCGTGAGCTGGCGCAATAATCGCTCGACAGCGATCTTGGAAAAATCCAACGCGCCGTATTTCCGAATCAAACCCAGATAGGAACGAACCGCCATGAGGCGAGGATTATAGCCCATCCCTCCTGACGAGAAAGGGGTAGCTGCGGGTGCAGGATCAGCGAATTTGAAATTGGAAAAGTCCAAAAGTCGAAAGCTCAAAATTGGACGGTCACATCCGGACGTTGCAGTCCAATTTACGATTTCGACTATTTCGACTTTTGGATTTTCCAATGCAGGACTTTCCAATTTCAAATTCTCTTCCGGAGACGGAGTCCCACCTTCCGGTCCGAATTTGCTCTCGGACGGGCCCGCGGGTAGGATTCAGACAGCGAGCAAAGGAGGTCGGCCATGCGTTTCAGGACTTCGCGATTTCGACTCAGGGTTATCTCAATGGTCTGGGCTGCCCTGCTCCTACCGATCTTCAGTTCCGACGCAACGCCGCAAGGGTCCGAGAACTGGTGGAATCTGAATACGGAGCGAGACCTCGCCGAGAAGGGCAAACTCAAGGAACTGCTGGCGAAGAAGAAGGTCTACGTCAATGTGTCCTTCTCCGATGTCAGGCCAAACTCGCCGCTCAACAATGCGGAACAGACGAACGTCAACCGCGCCGTCAATGAAGCGATTGCCGCTCATCGCGACCTGCAGAAAGTTACTTACCCCGAGGAAGCGGATTTCGCGGTGGTTGTTCGGGCGGCAACGGCGCAGGGAACTGGCGATCGCGGTCCCAATTTTTCTCTGGTCCTGGATTCGGAAGCCGAAGTCTCCATGGAAGTGCTTGTTCTGGTCCCGGGCTCGAAGCGGACAGATGGAACCCGCTCTCCTCGTATCGTGTGGGAAGCATCGAGTCCGAACACGCAAATCGAGGCTGCGGCGGCAGCCCGATTCACTATCGACGGTTTCCTGTGGGAGCTCCGAAAACTCCGCGAAAAAAAATAGGCGTCAGGCAGGAATGCTGTACTTCTGAAGGTAGTGCCTGAACGACCGATACGACATGCGGAGCAACTGGGCAGCCTTGACCTGCACTCCGTTACTCCGGCGGAGCGCCTCCTCCAGAAATCCTTTCTGGATATTCTCCACATAAACTTCCAGATCTAGGCCATCCGCAGGCAGATCTGCTACGACCTTGAATGATCCGGCCGGAGCCGACGAACCGTCCGGCAGAAAAGCGTCAGTGAGTTCCCGGGAAGTCTCCAGGATGAACGCGCGCTCCATCGCGTTCTCCAGTTCGCGGACATTGCCTGGCCAATCGTAGGTTTCAAGCCGCTTGAGCGCTCCTTCGGAGATGCGCTCGATATCCCTCTTCATCGTTGCGTTCAGTCGTGAAAGAAAGTGATTCGCCAGCAGCGGAATGTCGTCGCGACGGTGACGCAATGGAGGAATCTCGAGCGGAATAACGCTGATGCGATAGTACAGGTCTTCGCGGAACTGGTTCTCCGCCACCATCGCTGACAGGTCGCGATTTGTCGCCGCGATGATACGCACGTCCACGGAAACTTCGTCGGTTCCACCAACCCGCCGAATCGTTCGCTCCTGTATGGCGCGCAGCAGCTTCACCTGCATTCCCGTGCTCATTTCGCCGACTTCGTCCAGGAAGATCGTTCCCCCGTCGGCAACCTCGAAGAGTCCCTTCTTGTTGGCGGCGGCGCCCGTGAACGCGCCCTTCATGTAACCGAACAATTCACTTTCGAGGAGCGTCTCAGGGAACGCGCCGCAGTTGACGCTGACAAAGGCTTCGTCAGCGCGTGGGCTGCTGAGATGAATGGCCTTCGCGACGAGTTCCTTACCGGTTCCGCTCTCGCCAGTCACCAGAACCGTGCTGTTGGTTGCGCTGACCACTTCGATCAACTTGAAGAGATCCTGCATGGCGGTGCTCTTGCCAATCAGGCTGCCCAGTCCGTGAGTCTTTTTGAATTCCCGGCGAAGATACGTGTTCTCTTCTCTCAGCCGGCGGTTCTCGAGGGCGTGGCGAACGACCACCTTCAGTTCTTCGAGATAGTTCTCCGTTTTGAGGATGTAATCGAAAGCGCCCATCTTCAGGGCCTGGATTGCGGCGTCTGCGCTCGCGAATGCCGTGAGGAGAATGAACTGGCCGTTGAAGCCGTTGGATCTCACGGTACGCAGAAGGTCGATTCCCGTCATATCGGGCATGCGAATATCGGAGACGATCAAGTCGAACTCGGTCGACTTGATGATCGTCAGCGCATCCGAGACGCTCGGGGCCGTCTGCACTTCATAGCCTTCTTTACGAAGAAAGATTTCAAGGAGCTCTCTTATCGATCGCTCGTCATCAACAATCAGTACTTTGGCTGCATTAGGCATAATCAGATGTCTATGGCGAAAACAGATCCGACACCCACCTGGGACTTCACAGACATCGTCCCATTGTGCGCGCTGATGATCTGATACACGACCGGGAGACCAAGGCCCGTCCCGTTCGCAAATTTGGAGTAGAAGGGCACGAAGAGCTGCTTCAGCTGATCTTCGTCCATGCCTTGTCCAGTGTCTTCGAACTTGATGCGTGCGGTACCACCGCGCTTCTCGAGGCAAATAGTCAGCTTCCCGCCCTCGGGCATTGCTCTGAAAGCGTTTGACGCAAGGTTGTAAAACACCTGACGCATCATGCTTCCGTCGACCTGACGCGTTACGGGTATAAGCTTCGTTTCAATCGTGTGCGTATCCTTCAGTTCCGAACTGTTTCGCATCAGGCTGACCGTCTCGGAGATCAGGACCGCAAGATCGATCACTTCGAGCTTGGGTGAAGGTGGACGGGCATACACGAGAAACTCGGTGATTGTCTTATTCAGGCGTTCCGTCTCACGCTTGATGATCTCGGCAAGCCTTCCCTGGTCGGGAGTCAGCTGAAGTTCCGACTGAAGCAGGTCAAACGATCCCTTGATCGACGCCAGGGGATTGCGGATCTCGTGCGCAATGCCGGCGGACATTGCCCCGAGTGCCGCCATTTGCTCTTTTTGCCGCACCTGCCGTTCCAGTAATTTGAGTTCAGTCAGATCTTCGATAGACCACACGTATCCTGCCGTGTTCTTTTCGTCGATCATGATGGGCGACACTGAAAACCTCAGATAGATTTCCTGGCCGTTTGCACGCTTGGTCCACGTTTCGAAACGCATCGCTCCTACGCGCTGCACTTCCGGAAAGATTTCTCGGATCGTCATCTGCAGCGCCTCACTGACGTGCCTGCCCGTAATATGCTGGGCGGTGCGGTTCAGGAGATGGATGCGGCCGCTTCGATCCGTGGTAATGAGTCCACTGTCCATGCTGTCGATGATTCGGCTGCTGAAGGCTCGCAGGAAGGCCATCTGGCCCGAAGATTTTTCCAGCTGCGCGCCCGCGTGGCGCATGCCTTCGGCCAGGTAGTTCGACAGGTAGGCCACGGCACAGAAGCCGAGAATGTTCAAACTGATGATGAACTGCAGCTCCGGCCAGTCGGGTGCTGCGCTTCCCACTCCGGGAAGAGCACCGTATTTCACAAGATCCAGATGGGTGAGGTGCATGAAGGCGCTTAACGTAGCCGCGATCAGTGCCCCTCGACCTGCGAGCAGAATGCTCGACATCACGATTTCCAGAAAGTAGAGGTTGGAAACGTAGCTGTCGACGCCGCCGGTCCGATTGACGATCCACGTGATCATCAGCACGTCGACGATGATCTGCGCGTACGCCTGCCGCCCGTAGTGGGAATTGATCTGAAGAAAGGCGAGCCAAACGACGGAGAGCGCAAACACCCCGCCAATCAGCATGTCCACGTCGTGGGGATCTACAAACTTGCCGGAAAACCATGGAATAAAAATGAAAACAGAGAATGCGACGATACGGACGTAGATCAGGCGATGCAGCCATCGCCGCCGATCTACGTCCGCCAACTCGGGTTGTGTCACTTCGCTCCGGAACTCAACTGGCCCACGAGAGTGAAGATAGGCAAATACATGGAGATCACGATGCCTCCCACCACCGTACCCAGTACGACGATCATGGCCGGCTCCATCGCGGTCATCAGATCACCTACAGCTGAGTCGACTTCCTCTTCATAGAAGTCGGCAATCTTAGTCAACATCTGCTCAAGCGCTCCGGCCTGCTCGCCGACTCCCACCATCTGCACCACCATGCTCGGGAAGACTTTGGATTCCTTGAGCGGTTCCGAGATCGTTCGGCCTTCTTCGATCGAACGTTTAACCTTGAGGATTGCTTCCTCAACGATCGCGTTGCCGGCAGTCCGAGCCGTGATCTCCAGTCCGTCGAGAATCGGAACACCGCTGGCGATCAGCGTGGCCATCGTTCGCGTGAAACGGGCAACCGCGATCTTGCGGAGGAGGGGGCCGATGATCGGCGCCTTTAACAACATCCCATCAACGGCGTATCGACCCTTTTCTGTTCGGTAATACGACCTGAACACTGCGCCGAGAATCGCAAGACCAATGCCGATGAAAATACCAAAGCTACCCACGAACTTGCTCGCGCCGATAACGATGCGTGTCGGCAGCGGCAGATCCACGTTCATGCTTTCGAAAAGAATGGTGAACTGCGGAACGACCTTCCACAGGATCAGGGTGATCACGCCCGCCGCAATGACGACCACTGCAATGGGATAGACCAGAGCGGATTGAACGGCGCGTTTCAGCTTCACGGCCTTTTCGATGTAGATCGACAGGCGCTGAAAAATGGTGTCGAGGATACCGCCCGCTTCACCGGCAGCTACCATGTTGGTATAGAGGTCATCAAAAGTTTTGTCGTGGTTGGCCATTGCGGCTGCAAGGTTGGAACCGGACTCCACGTCCCTCTGCACAGCCTTGATGACCGCTTGAAACTTTTTCTTGTCCTGCTGCTCCCCCAGGATTTCAAGGCACTGCACCAACGGCACGCCGGCGTCGATCATCACCGAAAACTGCCTGGTGAAGACGGCGAGATCCTTCGCACTGGCATTGCCGCCAAATTCGAAATTGAGCTTTCCGGCCTTCTTCTCTGCGGCCTCGGTGAGCACGATCTGGTCCCGGCGAAGAGCAATCGCCAGAGCGCCACGGTTGTCGGCAACTCGTTCACCGGAGACTATTTCTCCCTGGCGGTTTTTCCCTTTGAACGTAAAATTCGGCATCTTCGTCCTCTCCTACAATCTCGGACATTTTTAGAACCGGGACACCGATTACCGAAGAAAAAAGTTACTATAGAGGGCCAAAACGGCCTGACATGAGGAAAGAGCCCAGGAAACCCCAAAATACCAGGCTTTATATAGCGATAGGATTCCTCCTGCTGCTGTCTGTGGTCGTCTTTGCGCAGCAGGCTTTCGATCTGAAGTTCATTCCGCATTCATCGCTAACGCCCAACCAGATCCTTCTTTTATACGCACTTTCAACTTTAATTTTTGTCGTCCTTCTGGTCTTCGGGTTCATCCTCCTGCGCTCTCTAGTCAAGGTCTGGGTCGAACGCAAGCAGGGCAAACCGGGATCCCGATTCAAGGTCAGCCTCCTTGCCATGCTGGGGGTGTTGACCCTCGTCCCCGCCGTCTCAGTCTTCGCCTTTGCATACGGGCTAACCAATCGCAGCATCGACAAATGGCTCAGCGCGCCGGTGGACGAGATTTTCAAAACCAACGAGAAGATCGAAGGGGTCGTTGCCAAGCAGCAACAGGAGAACGCTCAGTCGATCCTGAACTATCTCGCAGCAAATGTTCCTTCCGATTTCGCGCAGACTCGCAGGACCTTTCAACTCAAAGCCCTGATCCTGATCCACGAGGATGGCACGGTTGAAGCTTCGTCTTTAGAGCCCGGAATCGATTCAAACACCCTGACGAGAGAAGTGTTCGCTTCGCTGTCAAAAAACAGTGAAGGGTTTTCGAGCCTGAAGGGAGACTGGCTTGCAACACGATCTCTGGAGGCTGCCGGCACACGACGGCTTCTGGCTGCTGTCTTCCCTGCCCGCATGGACCTTGCCGAATTCAGCAACGAAATCGACAAGCAGAAAGATGCCTACGACACGCTGAAATCCAGCAAGAACGTCTTTCGCAACATCTATGGAACAGTGCTGCTGCTCATGACGGTCCTCGTCCTGTTCGCGGCCGTGTGGCTTGGATTGTTTCTGTCCAAGAAGGTTACGGAACCGATCGAAGCTCTTACTGCGGCGACACGCGAAATCTCGGCAGGCAATCTTGCACATCGCGTGAACATCGAAGCCGGCGACGAAATCGGGATGCTTGTCAGCATGTTTAATGACATGTCATCCAGACTCCAGGAGACTACCGCCGAACTCGAAACAAGACGGCGCTACATGGAAATCGTTCTCGAGAGCATCCCCACCGGCGTCATTGCACTCGATCCGGATCTTCAAATTCATACCCTGAACCGATCTGCTCGAACGATGTTTTCTGTGACGACCCCGGCACACCTCGAAGATGTTTTCAAAGGTGAAGATCTGAAGGAAATTCAGGCGCTCCTTGCGGATTCAACGGAACCCGGCATCACGAGAGAAGTTTCTTTCCGAACGCCCGGCAGGCCTGCAAACAGCGCGGTAACCGCAAGCCGATTGAGCGCAGGCGGCTTTGTACTCGTCGTGGAAGATCTCACCGAGGTGGTTCGCGCGCAGAGGGCCAGCGCATGGCGCGACGTGGCTCGGCGGCTGGCACACGAAATACGCAACCCGTTGACACCGATTCAGCTCTCGGCGGAAAGAATCTCGCGCAATATTGCAAGACTTCCCGGCGCGTCACCCCGTGTGGCCACCGTCATTCAGGAATGCGTGGCTGCAATTTCGGATGAAGTCTCAAGCCTGAAACATCTCGTAGACGAGTTCGTCAGATTCGCCCGGCTCCCGACAGTGTCCCGGGTTCCTCATCCCATGAAGGACCTCATCGACCGGACTCTGGCTCTTTACGAAGGGCGCATGGAAGGCGTGGTTTTATCGGTCGAAATACCTGACGATCTTCCGCTGATTCTCATGGACTCCATGCAGATGAGACGCGTCCTCATTAATTTGATCGATAATGCCCTGGAAGCACTCTCCAGCCAGGCGAATCGCGCACTCCGGATTCGATGTGAACTGACGCGCGATGCAACAATGGCTCGTCTGACCGTCGAGGACACGGGTGCAGGCATTCTCGATGAAGACAGGGAGCGCCTCTTTACTCCATACTTCTCGACTCGAAAGGACGGTACGGGCCTCGGACTCTCAATCGCAAGCCGCATCGTTGCGGATCACGGGGGCTATATCGGCGTCGAACCCAATTATCCCCGGGGCACGCGTTTCGTAATTGAATTACCTGTATGCCAAGAATCCTCATTGTCGACGACGAACCCGGTATCCGGCAGTCGCTGAAAGGCGTTTTCGAGGACGAAGGATTCGCCACCGAATCCGTTTCGACCGGCGAAGAATGCCTCAAGAAGATTGCCGATTCCGCGTACGACCTCGTCCTTCTTGATATCTGGCTCCCCGGAATCGACGGGCTTGAAACCCTGCGGCGAATTCGTGAGTTGTCGCCAACAACCCGGGTCATCATGATTTCGGGCCACGCGACGATTGCAACTGCCGTCACTGCGACAAAGCTCGGGGCATACGACTTCATCGAAAAACCGTTTTCGCTGGAGCACACACTGCTGATTGCTCGCAATGCCCTGTCCCACAAACAGCTCGAGCAGGCCCATGAGATGCTCCGCCATCAGTTTGAGGAGCGCTTCAATATTGTCGGAGACAGCATTCCCATCAAGGCATTAAGAAAGCAGATTGCTCTCGTCGCCCCCACCAACAGCCGCGTGCTGATCTACGGAGAGAGTGGAACTGGAAAGGAACTGGTTGCCAACAATCTGCACTGCCTGAGTAAGCGCACAACGGCATCGTTCGTGGAAGTGAACTGCGCTGCCATTCCTGACGAACTGATTGAGAGTGAACTGTTCGGGCACACGAAGGGGTCATTCACCGGCGCAAGCGATTCCAAGAAGGGAAAATTCGAGCTGGCGGACGGAGGCACTCTGTTTCTCGATGAGATCGGCGACATGTCGATGAAGACCCAGGCAAAGGTGCTGCGCGCCGTCGAGGAACAATCCTTCCAGCCCATTGGCGCGCCCGCGTCGGTCCGGGTAGACGTTCGTGTTCTTGCCGCCACCAACAAGAATCTCAACCAGGAGATTGCCGCAGGCCGGTTTCGAGAGGATCTCTTCTACCGCCTGAACGTCATTCCCTTCTTTGTGCCTCCTTTACGCGAGCGGCGCGAGGACATCCCCGTCCTCTCCCGATACTTCATGCGCATGTTTGCCGGGGGGCCAGGGTGTTCGCCTAAGGAGTTCAGTTCCAATGCTCTCGATCTCATGACAGATTACTCCTGGCCTGGGAACGTCCGCGAACTGCGGAATGAGATTGAGCGGCTTGTGATCATGGTGCAGGACGACACCATTCAGGAGAAAGACCTCTCCGTGCCAAACGGCACGACATCCACCGCAGCGTCTACCCTTCACGAAGCCCGGGCTCAGTACGAGAAGGAGTTCATCCTTTCCAAGCTCAGGGAATACAACTGGAACGTCTCGCAGGCGGCGCGCGCACTGGGGCTCGAGCGAAGCTACCTGTACCGGAAAATGAAGACTTACGGAATCGAAAAATAGTAGATTCTGAAAGATAAGCATTCAATGCGAGGAGGAATTTATGCCTTTCATTAACGGGCGTTCGATCACGCTCGAAGAGAGGGACGCGACAACTGTCGTTAATCCGGCCAACGGGAAACCGGTCGCAAAAGTCTTCATGTCCACTCCGAAAGAGATGACTGCGGCCATCGATGCCGCCTATGCCGCAAGAGAAAGCTGGGGCAACACATCGCCGGCCGAACGGGAAATCATTCTCATCCGTGCGGCCGAAATTCTGGAAGCCAAACGGGGAGAGATCGTCGATGTTCTGATTGACGAAGCGGGGTCCACGTTTGGCAAAGCTCAGTTCGAGGTTTCATTTACCGTAAATATGATTCGCGCCGCGTCGGGCGAAGCACGCCGCATCTTCGGCCACGTCATTCCCTCCGACGTTCCGGGCTTGTTGTCATTCGCAATCCGCAGACCGCTTGGCGTCATCGGCGGTATCTCTCCATTCAACTTTCCACTCATTCTGAGCACCAAGAAAATCGTCATGGCTATCGCCGCGGGAAATACGTTTGTATTAAAACCCTCGGAGGAAACATCTCTGCTCGGATTGAAGATTGCGGAGGTATTCCAGGACGCAGGCTTGCCGCCCGGTGTTCTGAACGTGGTTCCCGGAGACGGTCCCACCCTCGGTGAGGTCCTGGTGTCAGATCCTCGTGTGAGGCTGATCTCGTTCACAGGATCCACTGCCGTCGGCCGGCAACTCGCCGTGCAGTGTGCCACTCATGCAAAGAAGATCACGCTCGAGATGGGTGGCAAGAGCCCCCTCATCGTACTGAAAGATGCTGACGTGGACTACGCGGTAGACACCGCATGCTTCGGCCTCTTCATCCACCAGGGGCAGATTTGCATGGCCGGATCGCGCATCATTGTAGAGGCTCCGGTCTATCAAGCTTTCCTCGATAAATTCGTCGCTAAGACGAAGAAACTACAGGTCGGTGACCCCCGGGACCCGCACACCGTTATCGGGCCGCTGATCCGTGCCTCACAATGCGACTTCATCGACAAGCGCATCAAGTCTTCGGTTACCGCCGGCGCAAAAGTTCTTACCGGAGGCGGGCACAAAGGAAACTTCTTCGAACCGACGGTCATTTCCGACGTCGCTCCTGGGATGGAGGTCTTCAGCGACGAACTCTTTGGTCCCGTCGCCAGTGTGATCAAGGCGAACGATGCAGACCATGCCATGAAGCTCGCGAATGATACGCGCTATGGCCTCTCTTCCGCGGTACTGACCCAGGACCTTCAGATGGCGATGAAGTTCGCGCTGGGTCTCGAAGCGGGAATGGTGCACATCAATAGCTCGACAATTCATGACGAACCGCACATTCCGTTCGGCGGTGTGAAAGACTCGGGAATGGCTCGCGAAGGCGGTCAATGGTCAATGGAAGAGATGACCGAAACTAAGTGGGTCACGATACAGCAAGGACAAAGACACTATCCGTTCTAGGAAGATGCGCGACGATTCGGAAATGGAAAATGGACGAGTGGGATCGTCCATTTTCCATTTTTTCCCTGGCTCTCCTTACACCTGATACGTCGCTTCCATCGTGATCTTCGTATTCAAGAGTTTGGAGATCGGGCACCCCGCCTTCGCGTTCTCTGCTGCTTTTTGAACGGCGGTACGATCCGCTCCTGGCGCTTCGGCCTTGACGACGAGGTGGCTTGAGGTCACTGCAAATCCTGCGTCGGTTTTCTCCAGTGTCACTGTTGCAGAAGCATCGATTCTCTTAGGAGTGATTCCGGCTTCTCCCAGCTGAGCCGAAAACGCCATGGCGAAGCATCCCGCGTGCGCGGCGGCGATCAGCTCTTCCGGGTTCGTTCCCTTCGCGCCTTCAAACCGTGTCGCAAACGTGTACGGTGTATTCGACAATACTCCGCTCGCCGCGGAAACCTCACCCTTACCATCTTTCAGTCCACCCTGCCAGACAGCAGATGCCTTGCTTTGCATGATTCCTCCTTCAAAGTTTTGTAAGACAAGCGGAGATTCAATTGCGCCCGATCGCAAACAGATGGCTCGCAGTTCGAATATACCAGCGGCCGTCAACCAGAGCCGGGGACGCGAGCGTACGCTCGCCGATCGTATTCACATGAAGAAGCGCGAACTCGGAGCCGCCGCGCAGAACGAACGTTTCACCTTCATCGTTGGTAAAGAAGACCTTGCCATCGACGGTAACAGGAGACGCGGAGAAGCCTTCCCGTTGTGCAGCGCCGAGGCGGTTCTGCCACAGTGTCCGCCCCGTTTTTGCATCGAAAGCGGTGGCGATGCTCGTCATGTCGTTGACCATGTAGAGTTGCTCGCCGTGAAGAATGGGGGACGGGATAAACGGCGAGCCACGCGGGCTTGACCATGCGAGGTGGGTTCGCGTGACATCTCCCTGTCCTCCCGGGCGAATGGCAAGTGTGGGCCCCGCCCTGCCCGAGGAACTGAACAGCAAACCATGCCCGACAACGATCGTCGGGATGACTTCTATGGTCGGTCCACTCACGCGCCAGAGTTCATTTCCGTTTTCGGGATTGTAGGCGACAACCGCGTTCTGGCCGTTCACCACAATTTCATCACGGCCGTTGGCGTGTATCGCAACAGGTGTTCCCCACCCGACACTGGCATTCCGGGCCGTCTTCCAAAGTTGCTTCCCCGAAGACGCGTCAAAAGCCGCGATGAATGACTCCGCGCGTTGCTGGTCCTGGTAAAGGATCACTCGGTCCTTATAGAGCAGAGGCGACCCTGCAGTTCCCCAGTAATTGTTGATGGCCCCGAGGTCCTGTCGCCAGACAAGTTTCCCATTAAAGTCGAAGGCCATCAGACTACGGCTGCCGAAGGAAGCGTAGACCAGCTTCCCATCGGTACTGACAGTGGCGGAAGCATGACCGTTCTTTTCGTGGACAGATTCCAGACGCCCGTCGGGAGCAGACGCTTCCCAAAGCTGACGGCCATCCGTACGACTGAATGCCAGCAGAGACAGTCGGCGTCCGCCATCCTGAGCTGTAGTGAGAAAGATCCTGTCCCCCCAGACAATGGGGGACGAGTTTCCTTCTCCGGGAACAGCTACTTTCCAGAGAACGTTTTCCGTGGCGGACCACTTGTCGAGATAACCGCTTCCGGAAACATGACCCTGACCGGACGGTCCACGCCAGCGTGGCCAGTAGCGCGCGGCCTCACCGGTGCTTGCGATCATCGAAACGGCAGTGTCCTGGAGAACTCGACCCGCCGAAGTGGAAGTCCAAACGGAAATGAGCGTGAGAGCTATGGCTAATCCGACAACAATCGCAGCAGATCCCTGCGGTCTCCCCATCGTTTCCCCCGAGTCTATCTGCCTGGCTCGATCTTGAGTACGGCGCCGGCAGTCTCATCCGTCAGCAGGTAAAGGTACCCATCAGAAGACTCACGGACATCACGAAAACGTTGTCCCAGTTCCGTCAGCATTCTTTCCTGACTGACGGGCTTTCCCTTGGCATCGAACGTCGCGCGCAAAAGAGACTTCGTCATCGTCGCCATGAGCATGTTTCCCTTCCAGGCAGGAAACTTGTCGCCGTTGTAGAAGAGCAAATTGCCCGGATTGATCGAAGGCGCCCAAAAGAGCACAGGGTCCTCAAATCCCGGAACTCCGTTCGCTCCTCTTGCTGTGGCCTCACCGTTGTAATGCCTGCCGTTCGTGATGAGAATCCATCCGTAGTTCTTCCCAGCCTGGATACGGTTCACTTCATCGCCACCGTTCGGTCCAAATTCGGAAGACCATAAGTCGCCTGTCACGGGATCGAAGACGAGTCCGAGCGGATTCCGATGTCCGATAGTGTAAAGCTCTGGGCGGTATCCGGCGCGCCCGATAAACGGATTGTCTGAGGGAATCGTTCCGTCATCTTTAAGGCGAAGAATCTTTCCGATGTCGTTGCCCGGATCCTGTGACAGCTCTCCGTAGTTCCGATCTCCACTGGTAATGTAGAGGAATCCGGCCTTGTCAAAGGCGATTCTCGATCCATAGCTGGCGTCAGCCGGCCCCTGCCCACAGCATCGCTGAGGAATCCCACGTCCGCCGTAATAAGGCTGAGCAAGAAAGATGTCCTTGAAGTCCGTGACTGTCCCTCCGCCATCCCATCGCATGCGGGCGACAGCGAGCGCGGATTTGGTGGGATCTTCTTCGAATCCGTCGGAATCGTTTGTTGGAAACCCTGACGGCCCCGTCCCTGGCTTGGAGTACGTGATGTAGATCAGCCGGTTTTCCGCAAATCTCGGGTGCAGTGCGATATCCATCAATCCACCGAGACTCACCGCTCGAATCGGAGGCAACCCCTTAATGGGCGTTGGATCCAACACACCCTTGCGAATGACGCGCAAGCGCCCGGGCCGTTCGGTCACAAGCATGTCTCCGCCGGGAACAAACGCCAATGCCCACGGGTGATCCAGTCCCTTTGTAACGACTGTGATGTGCATTCGATTCGGGCCTTCGCCCAAATCCCAGGGACCATCCCCGAACGCGGCCGCTGCTCCTCGACCGCCACCACCACCTCCGCCACCTGCAGCACCACCGGGTGCGCCACGTCCCTGGGCCTGGCCAAGCGGAGCAGCGGGCTGTTGTCCGGTGGCGGGCGGTGCCGCGCCCCGCTGGCCTTGCTGGCCCGCTCTGAGGTGTACTGTCAACAAAAGGAACGTCGCAACACCAAGTGTCAATAAGACTGCGGAGAGCGGCTTCGAAACAGCAGACTTCATCGCTTCCTCCAAGGAGATTGCGGGCAGTATACTCTGGGCAATTGTTTCCGGAAATCCGAACTGCTCGGAAGCCTGGCCGATTCTGAGGCGGCGAAATCGATTCATCGTTATGGGGTTACGTGATAAAACGCTAATCGCAAATTCTTCCGGAGGCTTTATGGCGCAACAACTATCGCGACGTGAACTTATCAGGGGTGGAGCAGCCTTTGCATCGCTCGCATCGATGGGACTGTTCGAGACAGTTCTGCCTGCACTCGCTCAGGGCGAAGAAGTCATTGCCTGGACCGACATGCCCGCGAACTACACCACCGCGGGGCGCGGATCACGGTCGTTGGACACGAGGACCGTTCAGAAGTCGTCGTTCTTCACGCCGACGGAGGATTTCTATCTTGTCCAGCACTACGGCGCAACCACGGTGGATCCGGCGACGTACAAGCTCAAAGTTACCGGCCTGGTCAATAAGCCAATTGAACTGACTCTGGCGCAACTCAAGCAGCGGCCTCGCACAGAAATCATCGCGGGCTTCGAATGCGGAGGCAGCAGTCCTGCACGATTCAACAATCTATGTGGCAATGCACGATGGGCTGGAACAAGCCTGAGTGCCCTGCTTCGCGAAGCCGGCATGCAACCTCATGCCCGCGAAGTTGTCTTCTTCGGCGTCGACAAAGGTATGGAGACCGTGACTCATGGCCGGGGCTCCGCTCAGGTCGAACAGCACTTCGGCCGGAGCATGAGCACCGATGACGCGATGAAACCCGAAGTCCTGCTGGTCTGGGATATGAACGGCGCGCCCCTCGAACCCACACACGGGGCACCTGTTCGCCTGCTTGTTCCCGGCTGGTATGGCGTTTCGAACGTGAAGTGGATGGATCACATTCACGTACAGGACACGCGGTTCATGGGCCGGTTCATGTCGCGGGATTACGTCACGCTGATACCACAGAAGATCGGCGACCAAACCGTGTGGAATGAAACCTCGGTCTCGAGAATAAGAATCAAGTCGATGGTTGCACGGCTGACGCGTACCGGAACTCGCTACACGGCGTCCGGATTTGTCCTCAATGACGGAACCGCTCTGAAGTCCGTCGAGGTTCGCGTGGACAACGGCCCCTGGCAAGCCGCCAAAATGGACGGCGCCAACACGCAGTATTCCTGGAAGCTCTTTACATACGAATGGAACAACCTGACACCCGGCGAGCACACCATCGTTTCGCGAGCCACAGACGTGAACGGTGTCGTCCAGCCCGAAGAACCTGAACTGGCTGAGAAGAAGACCATTTGGGAAAACAACGCCCAGTTCGTACGGAAGTTTTCAGTCTGAGGCCCGGAGGCCGCATGATTCGGAAGCTGACCGGAGCCGCACTGCTCACCGGCATGCTTGCAGGCAGCGCCGTTGGGCAGGATGCGAAGGCCGTACTGGCCGACGCTGCGAAAGCAATGGGAGCGCAAAGTCTGACGTCCATCACCTACGCAGGCACCGCTTCGGACGTCAATTTCCTGCAAACCAAAAGCATCCGCGGGCCATGGCCACTTCGTCCCATCACGTCCTACATGCGCGCGATGGATTTGAATCAGATGGCACTGCGTTCCGGCGGTCTGAACAATAACCCCGGTCTCTTTGGTGGCCCCGGAGTACCAGGAACCTACACTCAAAACATCGGCGCCGGAAATGCCAACAACTGGGCGCAACAACTGGATTACTGGGTGACTCCGTGGGGTTTTCTGAAGGGTGCCGGGGCGAACAATGCAACGGTGCGCACCCAAAGAGTCGGCGGTAAGAACTACAAAGTCGTCACATGGTCTCCCGCAACGCCGAAAGCGACATCGGGAGCTGCCTACATCGTGAACGGATACATCAGCGATCAAAACTTAATCGATCGCGTGGAAACGTGGGTTGAACACGACGTGCTTGGCGACATGCTCGTCGAGGCTCTGTACAGCGACTACAAAGACCTGGGCGGACTACAAGTGCCGACCAGGATGGTGCAGAAGCGCGGCGGCTGGCCGTTCTTCGAGACAACAGTCACCAGCGCCAAAGCCAATCCTGAAGATATTACGCAGCTGCTGGCACCGCCCGCAGGCGGCGGACGCGGCGGCGGCGGTGGTGGTGCCGGACGTGGCGGTGGTGCACCGGTTGCAGGTGCGGGTGGTGCGGCCGCCGGTGGCGGCCGCGGCGGGCAAGGCGGCCAGGGCGCGCAACCTGCAGGCGCCCCAGCGGTTCCCCCAGTACCAACAGCAGGCGCTGCCCCTGCGCCTCCTCGTGGCGGTGCGGCTCCGGGAGCGGGCGCAGCTGCGGGTGGAGCTCCGGCCGGCGGCCGTGGAGGCGGTGGTGGCGGCGGTGCAGCGCCAGGCCCCTCTTCGGAGAAACTCGCCGCCGGCGTTTACAGAATCGCCGGAAACTATAACGCCCTCGCCGTGGATTTCAGGGACTACGTGGCTGTCATCGAAGGTCCGCAAAATCTGGATCGCGGGGAAGCGATCCTCGCGGAAGTGAAGAAAATATTTCCGAGCAAGCCCGTTCGCTACATCATCAACAGCCATCCCCATTCCGATCACTCCGGCGGATTGGCGCCTTTCATCGCCGACGGCGCAATCCTTGTTACTCAGGATTCCAACAAGGAGTTCTTCGAAGAGGCTTTCAATACGAAGCGCACTCTGCTGAACGACAGTCTCGCCAAGTCAGGCAAGAAGGTGAAGATTGAAACGGTGGCGGAGAAGAAAGTCATCAAGGACGAGAATCACAGCATCGAGCTGTATCACATCATCGACCGGGATCCCGACAAGGTTCACTCTAACGGCATCATCGTCGCGCTGCTTCCCAGGGAGAAGATTCTCTTCCAGGCCGACTTCACATTGCCGAATCCTGGCGCGGACCCAAATCCGTTCACGAAATCCCTTGCAGAAAATGTGGATCGACTGAAGCTGGACTTCAATACCTACCTCTCCGTCCACAATTCTGCAACGCCCCAGACCAAAGCCGATTTGATGAAGGTCATCGGAAAGTAACCGGGAAATTGGTGACAGAGAGCAATTGATTTCGCCGCGAGTATTCCGACGTTCGACCGTAGCGAACCGGCGAAATTAACTGTTCTCCGTCACCAATTTCCCTAGTCGCTTTCTTCCAGGAAGTGAATCCGCTTGTTCACGTCAGTGTTGATGGAGTGGTAGGGCTGCGCCAGATTTCCTGGATCGAAGAGTGTCTGGCGCATGTATTCGGCATCGTCGTTGCCAATGGCATCCGTGAAGATGGGGAGCAGGTAGTTGACGCCGAGTCGTGACGGTTTCATCAGTCGCGGATCGTAGAACGCCGAATGCATCTGTCGGGGATGAATCAATCCCCAGCGATCCCGGAAACGATTCGCGTCATAGCCTTCGACGTGAAAACCCTTCCGAGCATTGTGCTGAAGAACCGAGACCGCGTTGTTGCGTCCTTCGACGAGCAAATCGACCGCCTTCGCCCCCAGCAACGCTGCGTAGAACCGGTCAAACAGTATGGGCCTGCCGCCACGCTGCGTGTGGCCAACCTTTCTCGTAAAGATGGCTTCTTTTGCGGAGTTGCCACGACGATACAGCTGAAAGTATCGGTCGCCCAACCGCTCGATCAGCTTCGACCGCAGAGCTTCGGAAGCGCCACTGAGTGCCATGTTACCCGCGGGATCCACGGATTTGGACATGGCGCCAAGTTCACAGCCGTGCTCATCAACAATTCCTTCCCCGCAGACAATGACGACGTTCTTTTGAAGATCGTAGAGATACTTTACGCGCTCGACCAGCAGATCGATGTTCAGGGGATACTCGGGCAGCAGAATGATATCGGGTTGCCCGTAGGCTGTACCCAGCGCGATATAACCGGACTGTCGCCCCATGACTTCAATGATCGCGATCCGCCTGTGGCTTTCTGCCGTTGTTCGCACGCGTTCGACGCCCTGCGCAGTGACCATGACGGCAGTGGCATAACCGGGAGTCGCATAGTTCACCATCTGATCCAGATCGAACGCGGCATCCGATGGCTCTCGCTTGTAAACAAAACCAGCCGGAGCACTGGAATTCTTGACCTGTATCCACTCGTCGGGCTCGTTGGGATAATTCAGTCCCAGATCGTTGTCGATGGTCTTCGGAGAGAGAACAGTCGGAAGGCGTTCCGCAAGAGGCTGCAGTCCATTGAGTGTTCCATCGCCGCCGACGGCAATGATGCCATCGATCCCAAGCCGCATCAGACGGTGTGAGATGAGATCGAGTTCGTCCTTTCGAGACGGATCCACGTAGTCGCGCGACGACCCGATAAGCGTTCCCCCTTTTGTTGGGTCCAGTTCAGGCACCCCCTGAAACAACGGGTTCAAATGGACATGGGGAACACGCGGGTTGAAAAAGGAATTGAACCCCTTGATGAATCCATAGAGCTCGATCTTCAGCTGGTTCGCGCGGACCACGGCTCCATGAATCGTCGCGTTAAGAGCCGGCGTGTCGCCTCCGGCGGTAAGAATTCCAATGCGTCGCATCATTCGCTTCCTCGTTGCACTTCTCTATTGTGAGTGACGGCGTTGGCTGGCGTACGACGGTGTACTGTCGTCGAGTGTCGGCCACCCCGCAAAAGCTGTCAAGCGGGTTCCGCAGACCGCGGACTTCCCTGGTGCTATCTCATGTGAGGCGCAGTGATTTCTCTTACGAAGTAGTAAGCGTCGAAGTCCTTGCGTGGATCGACAACCATGACACCTGCCGGCTCCCGGCGGGTCGTCTCCTCTGCTTTAAATCTGGCGGGGAAACTCTTCGAAACAACAAAGAAGTCTTTCTCGCTGAGTCCGAAGAGCTTTTCTTCCAGCGAAACCTTATCGAGAGGCAGAAGCGGTGTCTCGACCGCCTCTATTTCATTTCCTTTGGCATCCGTTACCGCCACAGCCATTCCCCCACCCGCGGTGAAATGAATCGCAAAAATTTCATCGGGAAAGGCATTTCGAACATACGCGCCAAAAGACATCTTCCCGTTCTTATCCGCGGACAGCCGAACATGCGTGCTGTGTGCCCAAACAAGAGTCTTCGCATTCAGGGTGGACAACAGATCGGCAAACTGTTTAGATGCCCACTCATCACGAACCTCAGAGTAAGTTCGCTTGCTGTCTTTAATTTCCCTGCAGAATTCGAGTGAGTAGCCTGCAACTTTGGGCAGGAGAGCCAGGACTTTTTCGTGATAGTCGCTGTTGTCGTTCTTCGTACTTTGAGCAACGACCTGGGTCAGGGTTCGGATCCCATCCTCAGCGCGCGCGTACTGTTCATCCGAGTCGGGAAAACCCTTTCGATTACAGCCGACCAGGCCGTCCAGAAACACGATCGATTCTTCGTCGGCCGGGGAAAGTCGCTTGTATCTCTTTTTCAGCAGGCGGACGAGACTTTCGAAAACAGCTCCATCGCGGGCGAAGCGCCGCCCTTGCCCCATTTGAACGTCATAACTCGAAAGATAGAGGTCACTGCTTCCGACTCCTGACTGCGTTCGGAGCGCGTAATCGACGGCGGAGCGGATCTCCTCGGACTGCCAGAGTCGAAAGAGCGCCGTCTTCTGCAGGTCTGCTCCTGAAAGAACGTCCTTTCGTGAAGAAGTCAGGTACTCCTCTTCGGCGATCCAGAACTCGATGGGAGACCCTTCGAACAGCAGCAGGTTGAAGTTGGCGTTCTCGTGCAGATTTCGGATCAGCATATCCCGCACGCGTGACAACTCGCTGGTGAGGTGCATCGATTCTCCGAGCATCACAATAGATCGACTTCCAACGACGTCTCGGATCGGGTCAAAGTCGGTTGAACTCAGTGACGCTGCCGAAGGGAACTCGACAACCCAGTCCTTCTTTTCGGTATCGACTGCAGGGGCGGGTGCCGTTGTGCACGACGCAACAAGGAACAGAACAGACAGTAGGAAACCAGGCTTCATCTCTTGCCGAAGAGCTTAACAAAGGATGAGAGGGATAACACGAACATGCTGGGCTGAAATCTCAGTTTCACCGCTTACCTACGAGCTCCGGGTCCTCCACAATGATTCCCCCTTCCGTGAACCACTGCTGTCTTTTAGCCAGGAGTTGTCCTACCTGATCACGATTCATGGGTTTGGAGAAGAGAAAACCCTGCGCATGCGAACAATCAAATGCCTGAAGTTCGACGATCTGACGCTGGTTTTCAACACCCTCCGCTGTCACGTCCATGCCAAGGTTCTTTCCGAGAGCGACGATCGCCTGAACAATCTTCCTCGACTCGGTTCGCCGGCCCAGATTGCTGACAAAACAGCGATCGATCTTCAAGGTCTTGATTGGGAACTGGTGCAACGCACTAAGTGAGGAATACCCGGTACCGAAGTCGTCCATCGCCAGCTTGATATTGAGTTCGTCCAATTGCGACAGCGTTCTGGAAACCGCTTCGGTATCGCGCATGAGAGCGGACTCAGTGATCTCCAGCTTCAACATCTGTGGGTCGAAGCCGGTAGACGTCAAGATCTGCTGCACTTCATCGACAAGATCAGGCTCTGAATAGTGCTGCGGAGAAAGATTCACGCTCATTGTGATCTCGGGTCCCAGTTTCAGCTTGGAACTCCACTCCCGCATTTGCTTTATGGCGTGCTGCAGCACAAACCTTTCGATGGGGATGATCAGGCCCGTATCCTCGGCGAGCGGGATGAAGTCGGCCGGAAGTCGAAGGCCGTCGCGGTGTGCCCAGCGAACGAGAGCCTCGAATCCCGCAAGTTTTCCTGAATCGAGCGAGATGATCGGCTGATAGTAGACCTGAAATTCTTCGCGCTCGATCGCACGGCGGAGATCCGACTCCTTTTGGACGCGAACGGCAACGTGTTGCCGCATCTTCTCGTCGAAGAGTTCAATTCCCGAACGACCCGAAGTACTCGCCCGGCTCATGGCCGTCGCGGCGTCTCTGAGGATATCTTCAGAACTGAAGTAGCCGCCGCTCCAGGCTATTCCGATGGAGATCTGGAAGTAGACCCGCTGGACGTCAACGAAAAACGGCCGGTTGAGCCCTTCGAGAACGCGGGACGCAAGCGAATTTGCTTCACTGGGGTCGCGGATGTCCATGATCAGCGCTCCCAACGTTTCCTCACCGATGAGAGCAAGCGTGTCCCCATCTCGGAGCGCTTCCTTGGCTCGCTGGGCTATCTGTAGAAAGAGCTCATCACGGTCGCCATTGTGACCATTGGCCACTTCCTTGAAATCCACGATCTTTATCGAAAGTACAGCGAAGCGTGAACTGTCCACCGAACGTCCGCGGTCTAGCGTGCTTTGGATGCGGTCGGAAAAAAGAATTCGATTGGGAAGTCCCGTCAGCGGTTCGTAGAGCTTGCGCTCGGTGATGTCGGTCTGGGATCCCGCGATTCGTTGCGCCTTCCCGTTGTTATCCACAAGTGCAAGCCCGCGTGTGAGAGCCCACCTGTAGGATCCGTCCTTGCAGAGAATTCGATACTCACTCTCGAAGTGCTGGGCTTTGCCCGTGATGTGCGCAGCGATCTGCTGCTTGACGCGCGGCCTGTCTTCGGGATGAAGCCTGGAGAACCATTCGCGGGGATGCTGCCCGATTTCCGAGTCGCTGTAACCCAGCATCGACTTCCAGCGGGGGGAGAAGTATATCGTCTGTGTCTTCAGATCCCAGTCCCAGAGCCCGTCGTTGGCACCCATGGTTGCCAGAACGTACCGTTCCTCGCTGTCCTTGAGCTTCTTCTCCATCCGAGCTTTGTAGAGTGCAATCTCGATGTGCCCGTGAAGCTCGCGCTCCTCGAATGGTTTAAGAATGTATCCGAAGGGCTCGGTGATCTTGGCGCGTTCCAGAGTAGCTGTATCCGCATATGCCGTGAGGTAGATGACCGGAATGCTGAACCGGCCCCGGATGATCTCAGCAGCCTGTGTGCCGTCCATCTCTCCATCCAGCATGATGTCCATCAGAACCATATCAGGACGAAGTTTCTCGGCCTTTTCGATGGCCTCTTCGCCGGAGACTGCAGAGCCGGCAATCTCGTATCCCATCGCCTTCAGTCTTCTCTGCAGGTCCATGGAGACGATTCGTTCGTCCTCAACAACAAGCATCCTTACTGTGTCCATAAGCTCTCCTGACGTCTATTTCTGGCGATCGCTCACGAGCGGCCGGAAGCGAATGTCAAATTGAGCACCTCGATCGAGTTGGCACTTGATGGATCCATTGAGTTGATCTGTAAGGCTCCGCACGAGCTGCAACCCAAGGGAATCCGTCTTTTCCCAGGAAACATTAGCTGGGAATCCAATACCGTTGTCACTGATACAGAGATTCAGATCCTCGGTTTCAGTTTGGTTTAGGCGGATGTTAATCTCGCCGTCCTTCCCGTTAGGAAAGGCGTACTTCAGGGAATTTGAAACCAGTTCATTAATGATCAGCGCGCAGGGAATGGCAGTATCGATGTTGAATGAGACCGGGTCCACATCCACCTTAAGGCGAACTCCGCGGGGCCCCGATTGATAGGATCGGAGCAGGTGGCGTGTCACATCTTCCACATAGCCGGCAAAGTCGATGCGGGCCAGGTCAGAGGACTGATACAGCCTTTCGTGGACGAGAGACATGGCCTTGACGCGGCTCTGGCTATCCCTGAAAACCTGCGCGGTTTCACGATCGCGAATCTGATTTGCCTGCAGGTTCAGCAGGCTCGAGATCACCTGCAGGTTGTTCTTTACGCGATGGTGGATTTCCTTCAGGAGAACTTCCTTCTCCTTCAGTGAAGCGCGAATTCTCTCCTCATTGCGCTTCCGATCGGTGATGTCTTCATACCGCCAGAGGTGATAGTGCCAATCCCCGTCCACAGACAACGGGAAGTAGTCGCGAAGGAACACTCGGCCACTCTCCGACACCATTTCCTCGGCGCGGCATTCCTGCCCGGCGCGAATGATTTCATCGCTCCGCTTGGCCCAGACCTGCTGCTCGCGAAACACGAGCTTGGAGTCGGTTCCCAGCAGTGATTCTACCGGCGCCGTGACGTCGAACATCTTGCAGAAGGCGGGATTCAGGTGAATGATCTTGCGCGACTGATCCTCAACGACGATACCCGCATGCAGGTTATCGATGAGCGACGACAGCAGAACGCTGGTCGCTCGCAGGCTTTCCTCCGCTTCCTTTTGACGCGTGATGTCCTGGGCAATACCCACGATTCGGCTCACCTGGCCCGAGGTATCCCGGACAGGAAATGCCGTTTCACGAATCCAGCGGACAGAACGATCGGAACGAACGATCCGATATTCTTCATCGTATTCGCCGCGCGCCTGCTTGGGAACCGCCGCTGCAATGCGCGCATAGTCTTCGTGATAGATCGGGGCAATCCACGAGCGGGGATTGTTCCTGATGCTCTCATACGGCCATCCCCAGATCTGCTCGTACGCCGGACTGACGTAAGTTTTCTCCAGGCCGTCGGGCGCTGCGATCCAGAACACGGCCGGAATGTTTCCGGTGAGCTGGCGGAACTGCTGTTCAACGTTCGCGTGCGAGAGAAGCGCCGCCAGTACTCGGCCCGTGGCCTTGAATGCGTTGACTTCGGTCTCCGGCCACAGGCGATCCGAATTCGCCTGGTCCATGCCGAGACAGCCCCACAACCGGCCATCGACAAAGATTGGAAGAACAATGGATGAGCGCAGCCTGAGCGGGAACAGGACTTCCCGTGCCGTTTCGGGCAATTCGGTGACGCGATACTGCAGCACCTTACCTTCGCTCAGTGTTGCGGCGTTTTCGACGATCCGCTCACGGAGGATGCTGCTGACGAATTTCGCCTGCTCTTCGTCCTTCGGCGCCTCAGAACGCCAATACTGGTATAAGGGCTGCGCTGAACTGGCGAGTTCCCCACGGTTTTCCATCACGTAAGTCCGCGTCATGTCCGCTTCATTGGCCAGGTTCTGGAGGACCGCTGCAACCGTCTGCTCCCTGTCGGTCATTGCGAGCAACTGGTCGGTTGCGAAACCTACCGAATTCAGAAGAGCGGTCTGTCGCCGTGTTGTGTTCTCCGTGCGGTGACCCTTGCTGACGAAGGCCCCCAAAGCCAAAGCATTAATGGATGCCGCGATCACAACCATCTGCGTTCCAAATACATCGGCGAAGCCGTGATCCAGCCGGTTGGCTGCCATTGCTAAACACCCAAAGGTAGCCAGGATCCCGGCAACTCCGGGAGTGCCGTGCTTCATCGCTGCAGCCAGAAGAGGCGTGGAGAGAAAACAGAAAAGAATGAACTGATTCGGGATGAAGAATACAAACACGCTGCAGATCGCAATGCTGCACGCGAAGAAGAACATTGATGTCATCCAGAGGCCGCTGCGCGGAGGTTCCTCGGTGCCCCTTTCGTCCCCGGTCAATCGCAGGACGATGCTCTCTATGGTCGGACCCAGGTGGAGCAGGAATGCAGGCGCCATCAAAAGAATGCCCGTGGCATTCGAGGTCGCCTCAACCAGCAGTTTCTGCCCCATCTGCGACGTGGGAATCAGTCCGTCCAGCCATACCGAGATGACGGTTCCGATCGACGCAGCAACCGAGGTGACGGGCAACGTCGTGAGGAAGATGCGCAGATGGTTGCCCTTCAGCAGATCCAACTTGCGATCTCCGATCGTCACGCGGACGGCAAGAGCCGCCAGCATATAGGTCGCCGTCGAAAAACCGGCGTCCAGCAGGGTGTAAACAAACCCACCGGAAGATCCCGGCCAAAAGCCAACGATGAACTGGCCTGCAAAAATGAGCGGACCGTACTGGAATCCAAAAGCCAGCAGAACACCGATAGCGAACCCAACCGGCAAGTGCCAGGGTTCGATCAGAAGATGCGCCTGACCGGATGCGACCGACCTGAGAACGAGTAATACAAAGAGGTAGCAGGCACTGACGAAAGCCGGACGCAATGCCAGTTTCAGCTTCGCGGCAGCGATCCGTGACAAACTTTTTCGGCCTTTCTCCATACCTGCTTCCATTCTGATCGTTTCGACCAGCGGCCAGCATAGGATTAGGACATGAGTCCAGCATCCCACAAAGGTGCCTAAATTTTGCCGGTATGTCAGAAATCTGACACGGGTAGGCGTACCGGGGTCGCGCCCAAGGAGTTCTCGAAATCAGGCGTGGCCGGAATTTTGACTTAGTTGGTACGGTAGTTCGTGAACTGCAAATCGACGCCGAAATCCGATTGGCGGAGCAGCTGAATCACTTCCTGAAGAAGGTCACGGCTCTTTCCGCTGACGCGAACCAGATCGCCCTGAATGGAAGCCTGCACCCTGATCTTGCTGTCTTTGATGGTCCGAACGATGTCTTTGCTCTTCTCTATGGCAAGCCCGGATTGAATTGTCACTTCCTGCCGCACCGTGGAACCCAACGCCGGCTGGATCGGGTTGTAGACGAAGTTTTTGAGCGGGACCTTTCGCTTAACGAGCTTCTGTTGCAACACGTCAACCACCGCCTTGAGCTTGAAGTCATCCACGCTGGTGACCACGATCTTCTTGTCTTTCTCGTTGAGCTGAATTTCAGACTTCGAATTCTTCAAATCGAAGCGTGTGAGGATTTCCTTCGACGCCTGTTGAACGGCATTAAGCACTTCGGGCATGTCCACGATGGATACAACATCAAAACTATTGTCAGGCATGAGCGCTAGTATAACCGGTAGACTATCGGGCTTGAACCTCAGAACCTTTCTCACGCTTCGCTGTCCCGTTTGCGGAAAAGGTAAGATCTTCCGCGGCTACCTCGACACACCCGAGCGGTGCCCGGAATGCGGTTACTACTTCATGCGCGAGACCGGATACTTTCTGCCTCACGCTCCAATCAGCTATCTTACGATCGTTTTCGTCGCTTTTCTCGTCTGGGTCTTGGTGCGCCTTATCATGGGGGTGAAGTCGGACTTCATAGTCCTCTCTTCGATTCTCCTGGTTCCTTTGCTGTTTGCGTTCTGGTCCAATCGATACGCAAAGATGGCGTGGCTCGTATTCGATTTGTGGCTGCATCCGCCTACTCAAGAGGACTTTGAACCACGGGGAAGGCGTTAATAATGCAGTACACAATCAGGCCATGATGGATCTTCGGAACAGCATGGAGTGATCAGCGGATCAGGCCGTCAATTGGAGAAGACGCGGAGGCATAGAGCTTGCGCGGAATGCGTCCCGCAAGATACGCAAGACGTCCGGCATGGACAGCGTGCTTCATGGCTTCCGCCATCGCACCTGGGTCTCGAGCACCGGCGATAGCCGTATTCATCAGAACGCCATCCGCTCCCAGTTCCATCGCGATAGCGGCATCGGACGCCGTCCCAACTCCGGCATCCACAATCAGAGGAACTTCGGTGATCTTCTCGCGAAGAATACGCATTGCCGCAATGTTCTGGATTCCCATGCCCGAACCGATCGGCGCTCCTAACGGCATGATGGCTGCTGCTCCGGCGTCGATCAGACGGCGTGCGGCAACAAGGTCATCATTTGTATAGGGCAGAACGATGAAACCTTCCTTCACAAGAATCCGCGTCGCTTCTATCAGTCCAGCCGTATCGGGAAAGAGGGTGCTTTCGTCTCCGATAACCTCCAGCTTCACCCATTCCGAGAGTCCGGCCTCGCGTCCCAGTCGTGCGGTGCGTACGGCGTCATCTACCGTGTAGCAGGCCGCTGTATTGGGGAGGAGATGAATCTTCGAACGATCGACAAAATCGAGAAGCGATTCGCCCCTGGCCGCCTTGAGATCAATGCGCCGGACTGCAACGGTAACCATGTCGGTACCCGAGCGCTGGTGAGCTTCGCGCATGACCTCGTGGCTTGGGTATTTGCCGGTTCCGACCAGCAACCGCGAGCGAAACGTCTTTCCTGCAATCACCAGCGCATCGAAAGCGGGGCCCGAGCCGCCACCAACAAAGTGCACGACCTCCAGCTCGTCACCCTGCCCGACGACAACTCTTTCCCAGGCACTGCGTGGAACGATGGATCGATTGCGTTCAACCGCGACGCGTTCCTTGGGTAGACCGAGGAAGTCCAGCATCTGCGTAACATTCAGGGAGGTGGGAAGCTCCTGCGCTTCCCCATTGAGGCGAATCTCAATGGCCATGGTGATGTTGATGGTAGCACAGCAAAAGTCCACGGGTTTCGCGCGGCTTGAGGCTGTTTTTGCCATTGACAGTGCATCCAACGGCTACTTAAACTCGTGAGTTTGATTCTTCGTCGAAGTTATTGACAGAGCAATTGTTACGGGAATTTTCCAATGCTTTCAGCCTGGGCGCCCATTCTTGTCTTTATGATCCTGGTCACAGGGTTTGCGCTTGTGTCGGTGATCGGTTCGATGATCCTTGGCATGAGGAAGCCGACGCCGGCGAAGCAAGCCCCGTATGAATGCGGAATGCAACCGGTCGGCACCGCCAGAGAGCGCTTCTCCGTGAAGTTCTACCTGGTGGCCATGCTCTTCCTGCTTTTCGATATCGAAGCGGTTTTTCTTTTCCCCTGGGCTGTCGTTTATCGCGATCTGAAGCTCTTTGGTTTCTTTGAGATGTTGTTGTTCATTGCCGTGGTTCTGGCGGGATACGTGTACGTTTGGAAAAAAGGCGCGCTCGAGTGGGAACGTTGATGTTTTCGGCGGAGACCGAAGCCCGATTCCAGCATCTCGTGTCGATCTACCCCCAGAAGAGATCGGCGCTGATACCCATGCTGCTGCTGGCCCAGAAAGAGCAGGGGTATGTGACGTCGCAGGCGATGGAATACATCGCGGGCTATCTCGGACTTTCGCCCTCGGATGTGGAATCGACGCTCACGTTCTATACCCTGCTGCGGCGAAAGCCGGCCGGCAAGTATCACATCCTGATCTGCACGAATCTGTCGTGCATGCTCCAGGGATCCGATGACATCGAGGCGTGTATCAAGCGCAAACTGGGTGTAGATCTCGGGCATGTCACACCGGACGGGCTCTTCTCAGCGATTGAATTCGAATGCCTCGGGTCATGCACAACGGCACCGGTGGTCCAGGTAAACGGCGAGTTCCATGAGAACCTGGATGTGCCAAAAACCGAAGCACTGCTCGACGACCTACGGAAACGCGGATGATCGACTACCTCACCAGCCGCGACTTTCTGATCCTCTTCGCGAAGATGATGGTCATCTTCGGCGGCGTGATGGGCGCGCTTGCCTACACCACACTCGTGGAGCGGCGACTCATGGCTTTTGTCCAGATGCGCCCCGGCCCCAATCGCGTCGGACCTTTCGGATTGCTCCAGCCTATCGCCGATGGACTCAAGTTCCTGTTCAAGGAACAGACAGTGCCCGGTAACGCCAACGTTCTTCTGTACTATGCGGCGCCGGTTCTGTCGATGATCCCCGCGCTGCTGTCTTTCTCGGTTATTCCCTTCGGGCCGGATCTGAAGATTGCGGATATCAATGTCAGCCTGTTGCTGATCTTCGCAATCACGTCACTCGGCGTCTACGGCATCGTGCTCGGCGGCTGGGCATCCAACTCGAAGTACCCATTGATGGGAGCGATGCGCTCCTCGGCGCAGATGCTCAGTTACGAACTGAGCCTGACGCTGTCCGTCGTCGGCGTTTTGATGATTACAAACTCGCTGAGCCTGACCAGCATCGTGCAGAGCCAGCAGGGTACGTGGTGGTTTATTCCGAAGTGGAACATCTTTCTTCAACCCGTTGCTTTCGTCGTGTATTTCCTCAGCGGTATCGCTGAGACAAACCGATTGCCCTTTGACCTTGCGGAATCGGAGCAGGAACTCGTTGCAGGCTGGCACACGGAATACAGCGGCATGAAGTTCGCAATGTTCTTCCTGGCCGAATACGCCAACATGGTCACGGTTTCTGCTCTGGCAACGATCATGTTCCTGGGCGGCTGGAATGGCCCGTCGTTCGGGCCGTGGTGGATGGAGATGGCGCTGCCGACAGTCTGGTTTGTTCTGAAGATCACGGTCTTCCTGTTCATCTACATGCTGGTCCGCGCCACGATCCCGCGCATTCGCTATGACCAGCTGATGTACTTCGGGTGGAAGGTTCTGCTCCCGCTGGCGCTGGCTAACATCCTGGTGACAAGTTTCCTCGTGGCGGTTCTATGATCGAGCTGCTCTTCTTTCTATTTGCCGCCGTGGCTCTGGGATCCGCGATCAATGTTCTCATTCAGAGGCACGTGCTCTACAGTTCCCTGTCGCTGATCCTGCTGCTGACGGCAATTTCCGGACTTTTCATATTGATGCAGGCTGAGTTTCTGGCGGTCATCAACGTCATCGTCTATGCGGGCGCCATCATGGTGCTTTTTGTCTTTGTGATCATGCTGCTCAACCTGCCCGCAGACGAAGACGGAGTCGATCGCCTGCGATGGCTGAAGCTGGTCGGAATTCCGATGGGTCTGTTCCTGCTGTTGATGATTGCCCGAACGGTCTGGCGAGTGGAGGGAGTTTCTGCAACTACCGATCTGGCCGGAACACCCCAGGCGATCGGCGCGAGCCTGTTCACAGACTATCTCCTGCCATTTGAATTAACGTCGCTGTTGATTCTCATTGCGCTCATGGGCGCCGTCGTCTTTGCAAAGAAGGACCTGTGATTCCACTGAACTGGTACCTCATTCTCGGCGCCGCATTGTTCCTTCTCGGAATGCTGGGATTTTTTCTGAAACGAAATGTCATTTCACTGCTGCTGTCTGTCGAGATCATGCTGAACGCGGTCAACCTGACGTTCGTTGCATTTTCCAGCCGTAATGGGCAGATCAGTGGACAGATCTTTGTGTTCTTCGTGCTCGTCGTTGCCGCGGCGGAAGCTGCCGTCGGACTGGCGCTGGTAATTGCGATGTTCAGGAATCGCGAAACCCTGAATGTGGACCGGAGCAATTTGCTGAAATGGTAGGACGGGAAAGTCGGGAAATTCCTGGTGCCGAACTTCGAATGACCGGAGGGCAGGAGTGACTCTCCTGTGGCTGATTCCGGTTCTGCCGTTGCTGGGCGCCGTCATCAACGGCCTCTTTGGTAAACGCCTGTCTCGCGGCGTCATCGGCGTGATTGCCTCAGGAAGTGTCGGTCTGGCGTTCGCCATTTCGCTTACGGCGTTTCTACAGATGCTTCGATTGCCGGAAGAGAGCCTGCCGATCGTGCAGAACTACTTCACGTGGATTCAGGCGGGATCGTTCCACGCAACGTGCGGCTTCATGCTGGATCACCTGTCCGGCCTGATGATCCTCATCGTCACCGGCGTCGGGTTCCTCATACACGTCTACTCGACAGCGTATATGCACGACGACCCGGGATTTTATCGCTTCTTTGCGTACCTGAACCTCTTCATGTTCTCGATGCTGACGCTGGTGCTTGCGAACAACTATCTCCTCATGTTCGTGGGATGGGAGGGAGTGGGGCTTTGCTCTTATCTCCTGATCGGATTCTGGTTCCGAAAGCAATCCGCCACAGACGCCGGCAAGAAGGCGTTCATCGTCAACCGAGTGGGGGATTTCGGCTTCATTCTCGCGGCCATGCTGATCTTCTGGACCTTCAAGAGCGTCGACTACGTTCAGGTCTTTACGGCCGCCGCGGCAATGCCCGCAGACCAACTGGGAGTGATTGGAACACTGACCGCCATCTGCCTGCTGATGTTCCTGGGAGCCACGGGCAAGTCCGCGCAGATCCCGCTCTATGTCTGGCTACCCGACGCGATGGAAGGTCCGACGCCTGTCAGCGCGCTCATTCACGCTGCGACAATGGTTACCGCCGGCGTCTACATGGTGGCTCGCTCCGCCGTGCTGTTCGATCGCGCGCCGGGAGCGTTGCTGGTCGTGGCCTGCATCGGCGCCGGCACCGCGCTCGTCGCGGCCTCGATCGCTCTGGTCCAGACAGACATCAAGAAGGTGCTCGCCTATTCGACGGTAAGCCAGCTTGGCTATATGTTCCTGGCCTGCGGCGTTGGCGCCTACGCCGCCGGTGTCTTTCATCTGATGACACACGCCTTCTTCAAGGCGCTGCTCTTCCTCGGCGCTGGAAGCGTCATCCACGGCATGGGAGGCATTCAGGAAATCACGAAAATGGGCGGCCTTCGAAAGGAAATGCCCTGGACGTTCCGCACATTTCTCATCGGAACGCTCGCCATCGCGGGAGCGCCTGGTTTGGCGGGCTTCTTCAGCAAGGACATGATTCTGGCAGCAACGTTTGCGAGCCCAAACTTCGGGAAGATTCTCTGGGCTGTGGGATTGACGGTTGCGGGCATGACGTCGTTCTACATGTTCCGGCTCCTGATTCTGACGTTTATGGGTCGCCCACGCTACACGCATCATGATGTGCATCACGTGCACGAATCGCCGGCCCCTATGGTCATTCCGCTGATCGTGCTCGCATTCTTCGCGCTCGTCGCCGGCTACGTCGGGCTTCCGCCGGCATTGAGCGGAACTCACGAACTGATCGGGGACTTCCTGCACTCCGGAGCTGCGCCCGCGGAAGACCCTGAACACGCCGGCTTAGCACTCGAGTGGATGCTGCTGTCGGCGTCGATCCTTGCGGCCGGAGTCGGTGCGTTTTTGGCGTACCTCCTTTATGTTTTGCGGCCCGAATTGCCGGCCCGTATTTCGTCCTCAGCCTCCGCGCTCTATTCGATTCTTACCAACAAGTACTACGTCGACGAAATCTACGATGCCATCCTCGTGCATCCGCTTGTCCTGGGCGCACGAGAGTTTCTGTGGAAGTTCGTTGACGTGCTGATCATCGACGGCCTGGTGAACGGCGTCGGGCGGGCTGTACGTTCTCTGGCCGATGGACTACGGCAGATGCAAACGGGGTATGTGCGTACTTATGCGGGCTGGATTCTTTTCGGTGGGATTGTCATTGTGTTCTGGTTCCTGAGGTAAATGAACGTGGAAATCGACAAGCTCATTCTAACCATCGTCACGTTCACACCCGCCCTTGGCGCGCTTGTGCTGCTGTTGCTCAGTCGAAAGGACACGAAAGCGATTCGCGGGCTCGCCCTCGCAGTCGCTGTGGTGACATTTCTTCTGTCACTTCATTTGATCGCCCACTTCGATTCCACGAAGCCCGGATTTCAGTTTCTTATCGACGTTCCCTGGGTCGCGTCAGCCGGGATCGATTACCACATGGGTATCGACGGCATCAGCGTCTACCTGATCCTGCTGGCGACCATCCTCACTCCGCTCGCAATCCTTGCCTCCTGGTCCATCAGCGATCGCGCCAAGGAGTACTTCATCTTCATGCTGCTGCTCGAGACCGGCATGATCGGCGTGTTCGCCGCGCTGGATCTGTTCCTGTTTTACCTGTTCTGGGAAGTCATGCTGATCCCGATGTACTTCCTGATTGGCGTGTGGGGCGGTGAGCGACGAATCTATGCCGCCATGAAGTTCGTCCTGTTTACGATGATTGGCGGCGTCCTGATGCTGATCGCGATTCTCGCGCTGTACTTCATGCATGGCAATGCGACGGGGCAGTTTACGTTCAGCTACCCGACGATCCTGGCAGCGCTGACGGATAAGATGCTTCTCCTGACGCCGCAGGAAGAACTGCTCCTCTTTCTTGCGTTCTTCCTCGCGTTTGCAATCAAGGTCCCGCTCTTCCCTTTCCACACGTGGCTTCCGGACGCGCACGTTGAAGCTCCAACTGCCGGATCCGTCCTGCTGGCCGGGGTTCTGCTGAAGATGGGAACCTACGGGTTACTCCGGTTCAGCCTGCCGCTGTTTCCCAACATGAGCCATCTGCTCGGGCCGCTCATTTCCATACTTGCCATCGTCGGCATCATCTACGGCGCCCTTGTCGCCATGGTTCAGCCTGACATGAAGAAGCTGGTGGCCTATTCCTCGGTCAGCCATCTCGGATTCATCGTCCTCGGCATTTTCAGTTTCACGGCTGAAGGTGTCGAAGGCGCGGTCTATCAGATGCTGAACCACGGCGTGTCAACGGGCGCGCTGTTTCTCCTGGTTGGAATGATTTACGAACGCCGACATACACGGCTGATCGCAGACTTTGGAGGCATCGCAAACCGCATGCCCGTTTACGCAGCGGTGTTTCTGTTCGTCACCCTGTCGTCGATCGGTTTGCCTGGTTTGAATGGCTTTGTCGGCGAGTTTCTCGTCCTGCTGGGAACCTTCGGTGTGAACCCTGCCCATGCCGCATTCGCGGCCACGGGAGTCATTCTGTCTGCCGTCTATATGCTATGGATGTTTCAGCGCGTGATCTGGGGTGAAGTAACAAACTCTCACAATGAGTCTCTGATCGACATTAACGGCCGTGAACGTCTGACACTACTGCCTTTGATGATATTGATCGTCTGGATGGGCGTGTACTCCAACCACTTTCTCCGTCCGATGGACACTTCCGTTGCGAATCTGCTGAGCAGAGTTCAGGCGTCACAGGGCAACGATGTTAGAACGGCAGTGCGGGTACCCCGATGAACATTCCGCAGGTTGATCTTTACTCGATTCTGCCGGTTATCGTGCTCTCCGTGTTCGGCATCGCGATCATGGTGATCGAACCGTTCCTGTCATCCAAAACTCGCGCGGGCACCTCGGCTCTGGGCTGGCTCGCGTTCGCCGGCACGCTGGTGGCAGGGGCGGCGATCGTGCCGATGCACAGCCGTTCAGGCCAGGCATATTCAGGCCTGTGGATCGTCGATGAGTACAGCACGTTCTTTCACGTCCTGTTTGTGCTGATCGCGAGCATGACCACACTACTGTCGATCGATTACCTCCGGCGCGAAAAGATGAATCATGCCGAATACTACGCGCTGCTTCTCTTTGCGACGGCAGGGATGCTCGTCATGGCGGGCTCGAACGAGTTGATGATGATCTTCATTGGCCTCGAAGTTCTGTCGATCGGAACCTACGTCATGGCGGGTTTCAGGCGAACGGATCTGCGGTCCAATGAATCCGCGCTCAAGTATTTCCTGCTGGGATCGTTCGCTTCGGCATTCTTTCTTTATGGCGTGGCTCTAATCTTCGGAGCCACCGGCAGCACGAATCTGATTTCGATCGCCGCCGCAATGTCACGGCCCGACATACAGCCTGGCCTTGTGTACCTCTCGGCAGCCCTGCTGCTTGTGGCGCTGTGCTTCAAGGTCGCTGTGGCGCCCTTCCACATCTGGGCCCCCGATGTTTACGAAGGAGCTCCGACGCCCATCACCGGATTCATGTCGGTCGGCCCGAAGGCGGCTGGATTTGCCGTGCTGTTCCGCATCTTCATAACGGCTTACCCGATGATCCAGGACCGCTGGAGCGACATCATGGGAGTGCTGGCAGCGCTGACGATGATCCTTGGCAACGTCATCGCCATCGTACAGCCGAATCTCAAGAGGATGCTCGCCTATTCCTCGATTGCGCATGCCGGATACATCACGGTTGCGTTCGCGGCAAACAACCAGCAGGGCGGATCTGCGGCCCTGTTCTACACGCTGGCATATGCGGCGATGAATCTCGGCGCCTTTGCGATTGTCACGCTGCTCGGACGCGAACGGGACGAAAAGACCAAACTTACGGACTACGCGGGACTGGCCTGGAAGCGGCCGGGACTGGCAGCATTGCTGTCGCTGTTCCTTCTCTCGCTGGCGGGTGTGCCGGGAACCGCAGGCTTCGCAGGAAAGTTCTTCATCTTCCGCTCGGCTGTCCAGGCCAACCACACGGGACTGGCGATCATCGGCGTGCTGACCACGGTCGTTTCCTTCTATTACTACCTCTACGTGATCGTTCAGATGTACATGCGCGAACCTGGCGAAGACTTTTCGGATGCGCGCGTAACCCCCGCGCTGGTCCTTGCACTGCTGGTTGCGACGACTGGCACCGTCTATCTTGGGATTCTTCCCGGCAAGCTACTGGAGTGGACGTCCGCTTCGGCTCTGCATCTGCTGAACTAAAAATGAATC
>Ga0068859_100000612_pt1 | contig 35799 bp, 33 predicted proteins | sample KBSSwiS22_FD_66585 | JGI IMG/M metagenome (GOLD analysis project Ga0068859, IMG submission 66585) | Switchgrass rhizosphere microbial communities from Kellogg Biological Station, Michigan, USA - KBS Switchgrass S2-2 | ecosystem: Host-associated > Plants > Roots > Rhizosphere > Soil ... | reverse complement strand
TTCCCTTTATGTTCCACCGCATCTTCGCTAGGAGTCGTTGTCCAACATTGCAATCGCCGCACGTTCCGGGAGAATGAACATGCTCGAGGATTTCACGACGCCCGAACGGAACATGCGTCCATCCCGCATCGGCAATCTGGCCGTGATTGCCCACGTACTTGCACATCTGAAGCTGAAGGAAGACCTTGCCGCGCCCGGGGCGAAGATGGGCGGCTGTCACAAGGAGTTCCGATTCTAGGGTCGATTTCGAGCAGGTTTGCACGCGCTTACTTCTTAAACCCCTCCCTGGAAGGGAGGGGCTCTTGTTTCGCGATTCGCCTTGGTCGATTTCCGCCCTACTTGAGCCGCCCAAACCTGATCGAATTCAACTCTAATGGCCGAGGAGATGCTCGCGGATCTTGCGCTGTGCGCGGTCGAGATGGGTCGCTTCCCGCTTGATCCGGATCGCTTTGAACATCTGGAATTCCAGCCGGGAGAGGCAAGTTCCCCGCGGCGGCCATTCGGTCAAGACGCTTGATACATCTGCGCCCAGTGCCTCGGATCTTCCTGCGACTGCCGCTGCACCTCGGGGACTTCGACCACCGCCGCAGGGTCGAGCACAATATTCAGGAACTCGGCGACGGCGCCAACGGCTCTCGCCGGATCCTCCACCAAGTCCTCATACCACAAGGTCAACTGCGCAGCCCGAGTCTGACCGAGAAGTCCGTCCCACTCTGCTTCCTGATGCTCGATCGTCGCAAGCGCGCTGTCGATTGCTTCCCTGGAGAAGGCAACGCGCACGCCCTCTGCCCCTTCCTGCTCTTTCCGCCAAATGCCCGACCGAAACGCCCGTGCGAGCGAAATAGCGTGAGCGGCGCGATCCCGCCGCTTCAGGCGCACCGCGCGCGCGCTGCCGTCGAGCGGAAACATGGTCTTGAGGACTTCGAGGCAAAGCGGCGGGTTCGTCTGTTGAAGTTCGCGCAATTGCGCCGGGAAGCATTTGAGCCCGAACACGCCATTGGGCGAGGTCCGCCGATGCAACGCCGAGCGCCATAGTGCGATCTGCCCCGCCGGATCGCCGCTGGCGAAGAAATAAGGGCTCGTCGGCAGGAAGTTCAGATATTCCAGCGGCGCTCCGAGGCAGCCCGTTTGCCAGAGTAAATGGCTGAGAAACGTACTACCGGAACGCGGAGCGCAGGCAAGAACATAGAGCTGCCGAGGCCGATCGGGCCGGTGAGGAAAGCCATATTTCTCCTCATATCCGGTCTCAATCCCTTCCAGCACGTCGTCCCTCCACAGACCTTGGCCAAGGCAGCCTGGCCGAGTCGCGGCCCAGCCTGGCGAACGCCGTGGTCGCATGCTCCACAAAAATCGCGAAATCTTCGACGAACAGGTCGACCAGCTTGGCGGCGGCGCGATCATATTCGTCTTTGTCCGTCCAGATGCTGCCGGGATCCTGAATCGCGCTGTTGCTTCATGCTAGTAGAAAGCATGCGAGACCCGCCCTGCAACCTCATGCCGCGCGGGGCGCCAAACTCGACTTCAACGATATAGGGCGCCGCTCTGTCTCCCCTGCTGGAAAGCGCGGGCGAGACGCATGCTTCCACTCGGCTGCCAAGCAACCGCGCGACCTTGCAGGGTCCGATCGGACCTGACCGCCCCTAACCCGCCCGCTGATCGAACCGCGCCCGCGCTTCTTCCACGCGCGCAAGGTTGTCCTCCGCCCAGATCCACACGCCGCAAAAGGCCGCGCCCAGGCTCGCGCCGAGATCGGTCAGCCTATAGTCCACCCGCGGCGGCACGACCGCGTGGACGGTGCGCGTGACCATGCCGTCGCGCTCCATCTGGCGCAGCGTCTGCGTCAGCATCTTCTGGCTGATTCCGCCGACGTGCCGCGCAAGCTGGGTGAAGCGGAGTTCGCCATGCTCGGTCAGCACCTCCAGGATGATCATCGTCCATTTGTCGGCGACGCGGCCGATCAGCTCGTTGACGAGCGCTTCCACGCGAGGATCGCATTCCTCGGGCGGCGGAGTCTCGCTGATACGGCGCGCGTTGCCGATGGTCGCTTCGCTGAACGGCAGGGTCGACACGCGATCACTCTCCTTTTGGTAAGTATGGATATTTTGGGTGCCTTCTTTCCAATCGAACGTAGGCGATTAGATGGGCGGCTCCAAGACGAAAGGAGCAAAGCCCCATGAAGACCAGCGGCAACACCATTCTCATCACCGGCGGCGGCTCGGGTATCGGCGAGGCGCTGGCGCATCGCTTCCACGACGCGGGCAACAAGGTGATCGTCGCCGGGCGGCGGCGCGCCGCGCTCGAACGGGCGCGCCAGGGCCGCGAGAATCTGCATGCGATCGAACTGGATGTCGAAAGCGCGGACGGTATCGCCGGCTTCGCGCGGCGGCTGCTGGACCAGCATCCGGACGTCAACGTGCTCATCAACAATGCCGGCATCATGCGGTTCGAGCCGCTCGATCGCGCGCGCGACCTGGCCGATGCGGAGGCGACGATCACCACCAACCTGCTCGGCCCGATCCGGCTGATCGACGCGCTGATCGATCACCTCGTGGAGCGGCCTGACGCTGCGATCGTCAACGTCACGTCGGGGCTGGCGTTCGTGCCGTTGATCACGACGCCGACCTACAATGCCACCAAGGCGGCGATCCATTCCTACACGATCGCGATGCGCGCGGCGCTGAAGGGTAAGGTCGAAGTCATCGAACTCGCGCCGCCGGCGGTGCAGACCGGCCTCACGCCCGGCCAGGAGAGCCGGCCCGGCTACCAGCCGCTCGGCGAATTCGCGGACGAAGTGATGGCGCTGTTCGCGCAGGTGCCGACCCCGCCCGAGATACTGGTCGAGCGCGTCCAGTTCCTGCGCCGTGCCGAGGCGGACGGGCGGTTCGACCAGACGCTGGTGCAGCTCAACGAATTCGCGAGCGCCGCGCGCAGCAGTGAAGTCGCCTGAGCCGATCGACTATCTCAGGAGCATCCCAATGCCATTCTGCAATATCAAGGTGCCGGAAGCCGCGCTGTCGCGCGCGCAGAAGGAGCAGATCATCCACCGGATCACCGATCTGTTCGTCGAATATATGAGTGAGGCGGCGCGTCCGCGCGCTATGGTGCTGATCGAGGAAGTGCCGGACGGCGGCTATGGCCGTGGCGACGAGGTGTTCGTCATCCCCGAAGGGTATCGCGCGAGCGGTTGAGGCGACGGGGGCCGGGGTAGGACCGGTCGGCACGGATCTTGTCCGAGATATCCAGTCCAGCGTACAACGTCATGGGCCCATCCTCCTCTTTGAAGCGGTCGAACAACCGACTTCGTACCAGCCAGGAGGATGGGCCTACTTCAATTGCGCCGTGCCCCCAGAATTCTTCCAGGAAACATCGATGATCAGGATCGCCGCCATTTCGGCCATCGCCTTCACCTGCGCCGTGTCCGAGGCCGCAATTGCCGGTGACGCCAGCTTTGCCTATTTCCGGTATGTCGGCCGCAGCCAGGAAAGAATAATTCTGGGGCCGGGCCAATACCGGAACCCGATCGTGTCGGGCTACGCGCCGGATCCGAGCATCGTCCGCGTGGGGCCGGACTATTATCTGGTCAATTCCAGCTTCACCAACTTCCCCGGCTTGCCGATCTTTCATTCCCGCGATCTGGTGACATGGCGTCAAATCGGCAACGCCATCAGCCGCATCGGCCAGTTCGACTTCGCGGGCCAACAGGTCTCGGGCGGCATCATGGCGCCCGACATCTCCTATCACGACGGCACCTTCTACATCGTCTGCACAAATAGCCGGAATTTCGTGATCACGGCAAAGTCCCCGCAGGGGCCATGGTCGAATCCCGTCTGGTTCGATTTTGCCGGCATTGACCCGTCATTGTTCTGGGATGATGACGGAAAGGCCTATGTCGTAAACAACGGTCCTCCCGACGGGCCGGCCAGATTTCCCGGGCACCGTGTCCTGTGGCTCCAGGCGTTCGACCCGGTCGCCAAAGCCATGGCCGGGCCGCGCATCCCCTTGGTGGGAGGCGGCGACAATCCGCCGCATCTGTTCTGGCCCGAGGGGCCGCACATCTTCAAGAAGGGCGGATGGTATTATTTGATTGCCGCCGAGGGTGGCACCGGACCGGACGAGCATCATTCCGAAATCGTCTTCCGCAGCCGCAAGGTCGACGGGCCCTATGAGGCTTTCAAAGGCAATCCGATCCTCACCCAGGCCGATCTGCCGGCGACGCGACCGCACCCGGTCGAAGCTGCGGGCCATGCAAAGTTCATTACGACGCCGTCAGGAGACTGGTGGGCGGTCTTTCTGGCCGCCCGCGCCTATGCTCCCGGCTTCTACAATATCGGACGGGAAACCTACCTGTTGCCCGTCAACTGGTCGGCCGACGGATGGCCGAGCATATTGGAACATGGGACAGCGATCCCCTTCGCCGTGCACAGGCCTGCATCGGCAGGCACAACTGAACCCGGCGCGCCTCAAAACGGCGATTTCACCTATATCGACAACTTCGATGAGAAGCGCCTGGGATTGGGCTGGATGGGCGTCCGGATGCCGGCCAAGACCTTCTTCCATCTCGACCATGGGCGTCTGGTCATGGCGCCGGGACATCCCATCGGAGACATCTCCGCAACGCCGGCCTTCATTGCTCGCAAGCAGGCCCACGCCACGGCGGAGGTATCGACCGCCCTGGATTATGAGCCCGGCCGCGATGGCGATCGCGCAGGCCTTGTCGCGCTCCAGAGTGACGACGCCTATCTTTTTCTCGGCGTAGTCAAGGTTCAGGGCAGGCGGCGGGTCGCCGTCATGCGCCGTGAAACGGCAGGCGATCCGCAGGCGGGAAGGCTGGTTTCGTCGGCCGTCCTGCCTCGCGGTGCGCGCACGGTCCGCCTCAGGCTGAAAATCGACGGTGGAGCGTTCAGCGCGTCGTACGCCTGGGGCAAACAGGAATGGAAGGCCCTGCCGCCTGGCGGAGACGCGACATTCCTCAGCACGAAAAAGGCCGGAGGCTTTGTTGGAACGATTATCGGATTGGCAAACGAGACCAATCCGCCGAACCGCCCCGCCCCCGCTGCATCGCCAAGACCTTAGCTATACCAGCCATTATGGGCTCGGGCCTTATCCTGAATGGCCGGCATTGCGCGCAGAGCCGTCACGACGTTGGCCAAGTCAGCGGCTCTACGTCGGCCGTTATCGACGAACGCACCGCCACCGAATATCCGCCCATCATCTGCAGGACCGCGGGGTCGTGCCGGCAGCGCGATGCGGCGGCGATCGCTGCGTGTGTCCGCCTATCTCGCGCGCTTGCCTCCTCGCTGGTCCACCCATAGCATCGCACGTCCGCCCCTCCCGCAACGCCCGGAGTTCCATGCGCGCCTCGCCCCTCATCGCCGCCTGCATGTTCGTTGCCAGCCCCGTCGCGGCGCAATCGATCGACCGGACGCAAGTGGCGCGGATCGTCGACGAAGGCACGAGCCGCAGCGAAGTGATGGCGACCGCCGAGCATCTCGCCGATGTGATCGGCCCGCGCATGACCAACTCACCCGGCATGCGGCAGGCGGAGGCGTGGACGCAGGAGAGGTTTCGCGGCTGGGGGCTCAGCAACGTCCATAAGGAAGGGTTCGCGTTCGGGCGCGGCTGGTGGATCGAGCGGTCGAGCGTGCGGATGGTGACGCCGCGCCCGATTCAGCTGACGGCGATCCCGATCGCGTGGACGCCGGCGACCAAGGGGACGCTGACTGCGCCGATCATGGTCGCGCCGATGCGCAAGCCCGAGCATTTCGCCCAATGGCGCGGCAAGCTGGCGGGCAAGATCGTGCTGGTGTCGATGCCGGGCGAAGGATCGGAGCCGACGCAGCCGGCGTTCAAACGATTGAGCGACGACGATCTCGCCAAGCTCGATTCCTATAAGGAGCCGAGCTGGGATCCCGAACGGCAGGCAGCGACGATGAAGGAAGCGCTGTTCGAAAAGCAGCTCACCGATTTCCTGACGAACGAGGGCGCGCTCGCCTATGCCGTGCAGTCGCGCCGCGACGGCAAGCTGATCTTTGGCGAAGGCTATCTCCACCACGTCGGCGAGACGCCGAAGATCCCCGGCGTCGAGATCGCGGCCGAGGATTATCGCCGGCTGGCGCGGCTGGCGCTGCTGGGCAGCGCGCCGACGCTCGAGATCGAAAGCAATGTCCATTTCGACGATAGCGACCCGCAGGCCTATAATATCATCGCCGATATCCCGGGCACCGACCCCAAGGCCGGCTATGTGATGGCCGGCGCGCATCTCGACAGCTGGGCGGCGGGCGACGGCGCGGCCGACAATGGCGCGGGCTCGGCAATGGTGATGGAGGCGGCGCGAATCCTTTCCTCGCTCGGCGTGAAGCCCAAGCGCACGATCCGCTTCGCGCTATGGGCCGGCGAGGAACAGGCGCTCTACGGCAGCATCGCCTATATCGAGCAGCATCTGGCGACGCGGCCCGCGCCCGATCACGCGCTGGGCGCGGACGAATTCTACGACAGCTGGGCGACGCGCTACCCGATCACGCTGCTGCCGGGACACAAGGATCTGGCCGCCTATTTCAACATCGACAATGGATCGGGGAAGATCCGCGGCATCTATGCCGAGAACAATGTCGCGGCGGTGCCGATTTTCGAGGAATGGCTGGCGCCGTTCGCGTCGATGGGCGCGAAATCGGTGGTGATCCAGAAGACCGAGGGGACCGACCACCAGTTCATGCAGTCGGTGGGCATTCCGGCGTTCCAGTTCGTCCAGGATCCGCTCGACTATAGCGCGCGCGTCCACCACAGCCAGCTCGACACGTTCGACCATCTGAAGGGCGCGGACATGCGGCAGGGCGCAGTGATATTGGCGGCGTTCCTGCTGGATGCGGCCAACGCGGACAAGCCGCTGCCGCGGATGCCGGTACCGCAGGCGCCGAAGGTGACCAATGTGTTTGCCTATCCCGATCCGGACAAGTGACGGGACGATTGCTGGCGGTCGCAGGTTGCGGGGTTGGCCATCTTCTCGCCGATGTCGTCGAAGTCTGAGGTGCAGATGTCAGGGCAGGTAATCGACCGTGTTGATCTTGCTGATCAGGCAGGAAGCATCGTGCTTTACGATTGGATGGCGGAAGAGGTGAAGGACGGTCGGAACCTCATGCGGATCGACGTAGAGGGCAACATCCTCTGGAAGGCATCGCCGCCTACCAACAACATGCAGGACTGCTTCACCCGAATACGGTGGGACGGTCGAGCACTCTCCGCAAATACGTGGAGCTGTTATCGTGTCGCCGTTGATCCCGATAGCGGCGAAGTGACCGTACTCGAGTTCACGAAGTAAGCTCCCTCGCGCCGAGGGGCTTTCTTGGCTCACAGCCTAGGTGCGCGCTCACGCCGCGCGAAATCGGCGACTCGCGCTTGGACCCCCGGGAACGAATCAGCTGGCGAGAGCGGCGCGCGTTGAATCGCCGGGGACGGTGAAATTCCGGGACGCGGTATCAATGGTTGCAGCGCGTGTCGGGGTCGACGCCAGCTCAGGCCAGCCGCGCGAGCATGCGGATGTAGTTCGCCTGATAGCCGTTCGACACTTCGGCGATCGGCCAGGAATTGAGCGGCCAGCCGTCGTTGAAATCCTTGTACGATTTTTGCGCCGGCTGCCCATAGGGGGGCTCGGGGCGTGCGGTGCCGCATTTCGTGCTGATCTGTGGGCAGCGCGAATCCCAGTCCCACTGACCGAAATTGGGGCCGCCGACCAAAAACCCGGGCGGCGGGCCGTACGTCGATTTCTTTGCATCGTCCCACAAGGAGGATCCGTCGGCGAACCAGGTGTGGAATATCTGGTTGACCGAGTTGGTCGCGCCCAGACTGTACATGTTGGTGAGATACACCTTGCCGAAGGGATTCACGCCGTGAAGGTAGTGAAGATAGCCGGCTGCCGCGTCGACATTATCCTTCTGGCTGTGCGTGCCCAGCGTATATTGGTTCAGGTCCAGGAACAGGTTGCCCCAGATGCCCTTCACCGAGTTCGATCCCCAGATATAGTCGGCGATATAGGCTCGATAGGGATCGGCCTGAGTGGTGACCTTGCCCCAAAACCACTGCGATTCCATGCCGTTGGCGTAAGCGCTCTTGATCGCGGCGGCGACGGCGGGCGTCGCGGTGGACAGGCTCGCATAATGGAGCAGCGCGAGCTGCGTATCCCCTTCGTATGGCGTTACGTAATTGTTCCACACGATCAGATGCGTCTGGTTGTAGTTGCTGTCGACAAAACTACGATAAGCGGCAGTGCCCGTCAGGTCGTAGAGGTACACCGCGGCCTGCAGCTTGAGCATCAATCGGCCAAAATCGTCGGTCTCCTGCTGGCCGACGGCTAGCCCGTCCGAGCCGTTCGCAGCGTCGTTGTTGCGGAACACCACATTCGGATTGGCTTCGGCCCAGCTCCACGCCAGTTCGGCGCGGCTGCGCAAATCGGCTGCATAGCTCGCCAGCGACGCGAAACCGCCAAGCACCTTGGCGCCGAACGCGAAGGCCGCGGCAGTGGCGAGGGTGGCAGAGGTGTTTGCCGGGCCGTAGTAGCTGGGCGAGGTCGCCGCCGACGGCGGGCTGGCGCCGCCTTCCCCGACGACCGACAGTACCGAGCCGTTGGTGAGTTGCATCCGGCGGAGCCAGTCGAGCCCCCATTTGGCTTCGTCGACGATATCGGGAATGCCGTTGCCCGATTCCGGAATATTATAGTCGTCGGTCCACACCCCCGGCCGCTGCGCATAGGCCTGGAGCAGTGCGAGAGTATAACCCGCTGCCCAGCTGGTGTATTTGTTGCAGTCGCCGGCATCGTACCAGCCGCCCGACACGTCGCGTTCGGTGGAGGCATCGTTTTTGGCCGAATAGAGGCGCGCATTCTTGTCCTGGCCCGGCCCGACGAAAGCGGCGGCATCGGCCCAGCCGGCGCCGGCGTTGGCGGCAGTCTTGGTCTGCCCGGCGCGCTGGTAGTAGAAATAGCGCACGGCCGCTTTCAACACCGGCAAATAGACGCCTGGACCGATCTTGAACTGCGGCGAGACTTCGCCGCGCTGGGCGTCGCGGACGAAATAGGTGCCGTCCGCCGTCACGCTGCTGAAATCGAAGTGCCACGCCTTGTCGCCGGAGGACGGGTCCGCGGCACCGCCGTTCCAGGCCGTTGGAGCGCCGGAAAAAACGACGGCGTTGGTGGTCGCATTCACGAGCTCATAGCTGGTGCCCGGCGTGAACGAATCGCTCGCGTCGAAACCGGTTTGCGGATCGCGGATCACCGCGATCTTCTGATGCGTGGGAAGATAGCCGAATTGATCGACCGTGATCGCCGGCCCGAGCAGCATCGTCGAAGGAGTGGGTGCGGGTGCGGGCGTGGGCGTCGGCGTGGGTGCGGGCGCGACGACCACGCCTCCGCCCGTTCCGCCGCCACAGCCTGCCGCGCCCAGCGCCAGCATATTAGCGCCGACTGCCCGAAGAAACCTGCGGCGATCAGCCGTTAAATCGTGCATCATGACATCCCACCCCATGTTCTCCGTCCAAGCGGCATGCGCCCATCTGCCCTCGCCCGCGACGCGGTCGAAGTTGCGGAGGACTGGGAAACCCGCTTGTCGGTACCGGAATGCGTGCGGAACGTTCGCTTGCTTCGGTAATTACGACAGCATATCGGACGTTTTCACCGGTGCAATTGATTTTCGTATGTGCTCGCGGATAATGTTACGAGCCGGGAAATAGCGCGGTAGGCCGGTCTTTTGACCGAGCGACGCACCTGGCCGCGCAGAATTTGCAGGCGGCCAGCTTGTCAGGTGGCGCGGACGTTTGCGCCATCCGCATTGTCCACCGGCGCATCCATGCTATCCAGGAGACCGATAATGAGGGGGGTAGAGGATGGCGACATTCGTCCTGGTGCACGGCGCGTGGCACGGCAGCTGGTGTTGGGCACGGGTAAGGCGGGCGCTGCTCGACCAGGGGCATCAGGTGTTTACGCCGACGCTCTCCGGTGTGGCGGAGCGCAGCCACGCACTGTCGCCTGACATCGACCTGCAACGGCATGTCGACGATGTCGCCAACCTAATCCGTTGGGAGGAGCTCGATTCGGTGATCCTCTGCGGCCATTCCTACGGCGGTTGCGTGGTCAGTGGCGTCGCGGACAGGATGCCCGAGCGGATCGCAGCGCTGGTCTATCTGGACGCCTTCCTGCTGGAAGATGGCGAGAGCCTGCACGACTTTCTCCCCGCCGAGCAGCGCGAATTGCAGGTCAGTCTCGCGAATGAATTCGGGGACGGCTGGCGCGTGCCGCCGATCCCGGCCGAGGTGTTCAACGTCAATGCGCGGGATCGCGAATGGGTGGACCGGCAGTGCACGCCCCAGCCGCTCGCCACGTTCCAGCAGCGAATCCGGCTGAACGGCGGTCTGTCGCAGATTTCGCGAGTCCATTTCATCTTTGCGTCGGATTGGGAGGGGACGCCGTTCACCCGGTCCTATGATCGCGCGAAGGCGCGCGGCTGGACGACGAGCGAGATCGCGTGCGGCCATGACGTGATGCTCGACTGTCCCGAAGCGCTTACATCGGAGTTGATCGAAGTTGCGAGCGCCGTCGGCTGACCGTCCATCGCGCGGCATCGGCGAATCTCCCTCGAGTGTCGTGTTGGCCAAGTATTCGCTCTAGCCTTGTCCCTCCGATTGGACATCGATCCGACATCAAACCCGCTGATAGTCGGGCAGGACTCCGCTCTCGCGCCAGAACCGGGTCAGTCCCAACTCCCCGACCAACGCCGGAAAGCGCCGGTCGCGTCGCATCGCTTCGGCAGGCGGCAGGAAGAGAGGGACGGTTTTCCGCTCGCCCAGGCTGCCGGCGACGTGCTGAGGAGCGTCGAACCGCCCGTCGGGCACCACAAAGCCGCGGTTGAAGAAATAGGCTGCGGCGATTTCGAACGCCTGATCGAGCCGCCCGATCGCGGAGGCGAATTGCATCGCGTTTTCCGCACGACCTGGTCCATGCCGCGCTCCCTCCAGATTCAACCGCATCGCGCGTTCGATGTCCTGGGGGGCATGGGTGTCCAGCGCACGCGCCGACGCCATCGGCAACTCGAAGCTTTCCGGTCTGACGAGGGGCGGGCGGCGCTCGAGGTTTTCGCCCATGGCAAGCGCCTCGCGCGGGCGGCCGCTGAACATCAGAATATTGAAGCGCGCGAACCAGATCCAGGCGTGAAGCGGGAACAAGGCGTAGGCACGTTCGATAGCGCGATCGGCCTCGTCGATCGCGCCGCTGGCCCAGACCGACCAGACTTGATTCATCAGCAGACCAGGCGAGGGGGGAAAGAGGCGAAGCGCCAGTTCGAACCGGTTCGAGGACTCGCGCATTCGGCCGATCGAGGCCAGACGGCGCCCATAGCCGAAAGTCAGATAGTCCGAATTCGGCTGCCGGCCCAGAGCGGCGCGGTAGCTGCTGTCGGCTTCATTCCAATGCCCGCGAAGCGGGATCAAGGTGTAGAGGGCTTCCTCTGCGAAGGGGTTGTCGGGATCCAGCGCGAAAGCACGAGCCGCGGTCGACCTGGTTCGAAGTGTCAACGCGTCGGCAGTGTCGATCGCGGTTTCCCGCAGCGCATAGGCATAGGCTATGCCGAGCAAACCCCAAGCATCCGCGGCCTTGGGATCCAGCTCGACCGCCCGCCGGAAATGCCCGATCGCCTCGGACAGGCCTTCCGCGTTGCACTTGCACATCGCTGCCTGGCCCAGTTCCATCAGCTGCGCGACTTCAGGCGATGGCAGATGCCGGTTGGTCCGGCCCGACAGGACGGCAACGGTTCCGATCGTACCCAGCGAACCCAGCAGCCCCGCGCCGAGCAGCAGTCTTCTCGTGGGCGAGAAAAGCGCCGCCCCGCTCCTTGGTTCGCCTGGCGTCGTCTGTGATGGCTCCGCGACAGCCGAGCCGCATGCGACCAGTCGATACCCCACCTTCTTGATTGTCTCGATACGAAAGCTGCCGCCGCCCATCTCTTCCGACAGGCGGCGCACACGGGACATGACCCTGTTGATTGCGTCCTCGCCGACGATCCGGCCATCCCAGCACAAGATCGTCAGCGCTTCACGCGTAAGAACCTCACCATTGGCTCGCGCGAGCGCCACCAGGACTTGCATGACCCGGGGCTCGACGGTCTCGGACCGCCCGGTGCCATCGGCCACTTGCCGCAAGGACGGCCGAATGGTCAGCTCGCCGAGCTGGAAGTCCTGCTCCTGCCCCAGGTCGATGCGCGCCGCGTAGTTCACGCCGGTTCCCTCCCGGTCGGCCAATGATCAGCACTTCATAAGGTCTTCATTCTGTGGCGCAAATCCATTCCGAGTCAATCCAAGGGTTTCGATGCTACTCGTCAGAATTGGAACGCGCCTAATTCGCTGGGGTCAGGGCAAATCGATCTCGCGATTACCGCTCGTAATCCTGTGACGCATTGACCAGAAGAGACTAGATGTCGACAGTCACCATAGGATCGATTGGCTCGGTGTCGTGCCGACCGCGATTCTGAGGTCGCATATTCGCATGCGTTGACCGACTGTCGGCGGTATCGACAAGATCGGAGGCACCCGGTGCGTGCGCAGTTCGAGCGGGGAGGGAACCATGCGGTCGAACGACGATCTCAAGGCCGAATATCTGCTGATCCAGAATCAGTATGAGGCATTCGATCAGCGGGCGCTTTCGATGAAGGCGCTGGCGACGCCGCTGCTTGGCGCCGGCATCGCCTTTGGCGTGAAGGAACATAGCGCCGAGGTCCTGTACGCGACGATCCTGGTCGCGGCCTCGCTGTGGCTGCTCGAAGCCATCTGGAAGGGCTTCCAATATAGCCTGATCGCGCGGATCCAATTGCTCGAGGCCTGGTTCCGGGGAGAAGGACGCGAGGACGAGCCGCCGTTCCAGATCTACACCGCCTTTGGCCAGGTCCACCGGCAGCAGAAGCTGCTGCACATCGTGACGCGGCTGGGCCTGCCGTTCGTGTTTCTGCCCTATCTGGTCGTGATCGTAGCATGCGCGGCCATTCTCTATTGGAAATAGGCTTGGCCAAGGCGCGTACTGCGCGGCTATCCGGGCTACGCCTGCTTCGTGTCATCATCGATGACGTCGGCGTGGCGATGGACCAACTTCCATTCTCCGCCGGCATTGCGGAAAACCTCGGTAGTGCGCAGCCGCATCGGCACAGAGTGCTCCTTTCCCTGCATCCGCGCGTCGGCGTGCTGGATTCCGGTCCAATAGGCGAAGTCGCGCCCGGCGCCCGACGCCAGTATTTCGAATCGGCCGGTGCTCCCCTCGGCAAAGGCCTGCCCACCCTTGCGGTTCGCGGTGTCGACTGCCTCCGTGCCGATGATACGATCCCCGCTGGGTGGGAAGAAGCTGGCCGGATCGGATCGCGTCGACAGGGCGATGACGGGCTCGGGATCGCCATTGATATAGGCCAGCGACGCGTCCTCACGCTGGCGCAGGAACGCGTCGAACGGGGTTGGCGCCGCGCCCACGCGGTTCACCCAGGCCCCAAACGCTTCCATGAAACCGGACAGCATCTTGTCCGCGTCGGCACCGGCGACCTTGCCATCGACATCGACGAGCTTGTCCGCGTCGCGGAAATAGGCCTCGGGCTGCTGCATCACCGCCAGATCGAGATAGACGAACGATTGCCGCAAGGCGTGGTTCGCAGCCATCGCGCCGCCGGCATAGGGGGAGACGCCGACCACCGCCGCGGGCTTGCCGGCGAAAGCGTTGCGACCCGCCGGGCGCGAGCCGATGTCGGTCGCGTTCTTGAGCACTCCGGGGACGGATCGATTATATTCGGGAGTGACGAACAGCAGCGCGTCGCAGGCCCTGACCGCTGCCCGAAAATCCACCCAGCTCTTCGGCGGATCGGCGTCGAAGTCTTCGTTGTAGAGCGAAAGCGCGCCGATCTCGAGCAGGTCGCACACCCAGCTTTCCGGCGCGCGCGCAATCAGCGCCCTTGCCACCCGCCGCGAATAAGAGCCAGTCCGCAGGCTGCCGACGATCACGCCGATCTTGCTGGTCTGGGCCATCGGTCCATCCTTTCTTCAGCGGAAGAAACCAGTCCGGGAAACGACGCCCGTCGGCGACTATCGTTCCAGGGACGCGGCCGTTCCCCTGCGCCGCGCGGATTCCCGCGGCGAAGGAGAAGATCACTCGGCCAATGCTTCGCCGCAATTCCAGAGAGCGGCCGCCGGCGGCGGGAATTGTCGAGCGCGCGTTGAAACCGCGTCGCCCATTTGTGGACGAGCGGAGTCAAATACACCGTTTCGGATATGTCATGGTTCTTTCTTGAAGCGTAGCGCTAGACAAAGACTTTTACTGTTGCTTTAAAGCAGTCGCGACTAATTCTGGTCGGGGGGAAGTTCAGTCATGATCCGTTTCGCGCCGTCTGTGCGCCGCCGTCGTCGTTCGCTTGCGCTCGGCACGAGCACCTTGGCGTGGGGGCTGATGCTTCCCGCCGCCGCACATGCACAATGTGCGCCGGATCCAACGGTCACATACGGTACGACGACGTGCAGCGGCACCGATGCCGATGGAATCAGCGTGACGACGACGAACACGTCGCTGACCGTGGAGAGCGGGGCCAGCGTATCCAACAGCGGCGCGCCGGCGATCGCAGTCGATGTGCCGGTCGACAGCTATTATGGCTATACGTCCACAACAATCAACGTGCTGGGGAGCGTGTCGGCACCGGGCCAAGCCGCGATCAGCGCCACGTCCGGAGCGCCGCCCTCGAACAGCTATTATTATTACAGCAACCAACAGGTCTCGCTCACGGTCGCGGCCGGGGGCAGCGTTTCGGGTGCCACGGCGATGACACTGTCGCAATCGCCGGGCAACACGGTCGGAACCATTTCAGCGACGATCGACAATGCCGGCATGCTTACTGGCACGAGCGGAACCGCTCTGCTCGGTAACGTGATCACGACGAGCCCCTATGGCTACAGCTTTGCGGTCACCAATTTCGGCAGCATCACCAATCGCGCGACCGGCGTGATCAACGGCGGGATCGTGGGGCCGGTCGGGTACCTGTCGAACTACGGCAGCATCGATGGCGGTGCGGGAAGCGCGCTAGATGCCAGCGCCGCATCCTATTCCAGCGTGACGAATGCGGCCGGCGCATCGATCCGCTCGACCTCGGCCGCCGCGACGATCGTCGCCGGCCTGTACAATAGCTATGTAACCAATGGCGGAACGATCGCGAACGGCGGCCCTGGCGGCGCGATTGCCGGCGGATCGCTGAGCGTCACGAACCAGTTCGGCGGCCAGATCAGTGGTGACATAACCGCCACCGGGTCACTGAATCTCGTCAACTATGGCGTTGTGACGGGCAATCTCACTGCGGGCAGTGGCACGGGCTACGGGGCGTTGACTCTGGTCAACCAAGGCACTGTGACTGGGAACGTCGCCGCAACCGGCGGTTCGAGCTTCATCGACTCGACCGGGGGCACGATCAATGGTTCGCTTACGCTGGGCGGCGGATCCAATACGCTGGTTGCACGCTATGCGGGCAATGGGGCGTTGGCGGCCGGCATTACCGGCGCGATCAGCGCCAGCGGCAGTTCCAACTCCGAGCGCGTGATCTTCGATTCAGACGTCGGCGTCACAGGGCCGATCGCTCTGAACGCAGGTTTCCAGAATCTCGTACTCGTGCCGAATGCGGGTGTGACGACGACACTCGAGAGCGGTTTCTCCACTTCGACGCCGCTGGTACTGGACGGTAGCGGCACGATCGTGAACCGAGCAACGATCAGTGTCGCGGGCTCGGCCGTATCCGACCTCCTAAGCTATTCATACGGGACCGCCGGATCGTTCAACAACGAGGGCTCGATCACTTCCACTTCCGGCACCTACTACGGCCAAGCGGCCATAGCGCTAAACAACCGTGGCTTCGTCAATAGTGGGCAAGTCACCGCGAATAGCGGCGGCGGCGTATACGTTTCGTCCCATGACGTCAACAATAGTGGCACCATCACTGCTTCGGACATTGGCGCCTACGTGTTTGACGGGGTTCTCACCAACAGTGGCACTATCGTGTCAACGGGTGACGCCGGCGTCTATCTGTTCGGAAATGTTGGCTACACCGGCTCCAACAGTGGCACGATTTGGGGTGCAACCACCGGCGCGAGCACCTCTATCTATTTGACCAATACGGGCACGATCGGCTCGGCAGGAACCGGTGTGACGGTCCAGGCCTATGGCTATCTCATCAACGCCGCCGCGGGCGTGGTGAACGGCGGTAGCGGCGGCGCGGTCACGGTCAACTATTTCAACGCCGGTGTTGCCAATGCCGGTACGATCAACGGCGACGTGACCTTCAACGGCGCATACTCAGGCTACTATAGCAACAACCTGAACTATATCGCGCTCACCGGCGGTGTGCTGAACGGCAATCTGACCCTGACCGGGGGCGCGACGCTCGTCACCGATCTGGTGAACAATGGGCCCGGACAATTTGCCGGGATCACGGGAGCGGTGACCGCCGACAGCAGCTCGACCTTGCGCTACTCCGTCAATGCCGATGCAAGCACCGTGTTGCCGCCGGGCAATGTGGGACCGTTCGGCAGCGTCGGCTATCAGCTCGCCAATAGCGCCACGCTGACCCTCACCGCCGCGAATACGCAGAGCCGCGCGCAGACGCTGCAGCTAGCCGGCAACGGCACCGTGGATCTCGACGTTAATATCGCACCGACCGCGGGGGCGGCGATCCAATCGGTGAGCGCGATCACCTATCCGGGCGGACCCACGATGACCGACGGGTTGTCGATCACCAGCCGTGGCGCGCTCGCCGTCACCGCGAACAGCAACAATCCCTATTATTACTACCCCAACGGCGCAGTGACGCTGAGCGGGAACGACAGCTTCACCAACGCCGGCGACATCAGCGTCACGGATCATCTCGGCTATAACACGCCCGCGATCACCGGCGGCAAAAGCGTGACGAACAGCGGCAACATCCTGCTGGATGGCGGGATCGGCATCACCGGGTCGCAAAGCATCGTCAACACCGGAACGATCAGCCAAATTGCCGGCGGCATGAACGCGATCGGCGTGCGGCTCGACACCGCCAGTCTCGACAATAGCGGCACGATCAGCGTCGGCGGCAACGCCGTTCAACTCGGTTCATACTATTACGGTTCGAATGCCGTCAGCCTGACGAATTCGGGCACGCTCGAGTCGACCGGAGGCGTTGCCATTGCCGGTAATGGCACCTACTCCGGCACGACGCCGATCACCAATCTTGCAGGTGGCACAATCACTGGCACCGGCGGCACGGCAGTACAGGTTTCAGGAACCCGGCTGAGCAACGCCGGAGCAATTCTGGGTACTGTAGATCTCGGCTATGCCACCTCCTATTATTACGGCGGGTCGACACGATCGAGTTTCAGCAGCACCTATATCGCCGCGGGGGGCACGATCGCCGGCGACCTGTTGTTCGGTGACGGTAGCGACCTATTCCTGCAAACCGACACGTCGCTCGGTGTGTCCGGCGTGATCGACGGTGGCGGCGGGACGGACATCTTCGGGAGTTCGCTGACCAGCAGCGGCACAGTCTCGCTCAGCCTGACTGGCGTAACGAATTTCGAGCAACTTCTGGTCGAGGCGAGCGGGACCGACACGGTGGTGACGACCACCGGCACACTCAGCGGCGACCTCTACGCCATCGGCGATGGCAGCGTGGTGAACCAGGCGACGCTGACGGGCGCGCTGACCACGACGCTGCCCTATCCGCTATCGAATTCGTACGGCCCCAATCCGCTATTTCCGAACAACGTGCATTTGTCGTCGCTGACGAACGCCGGTTCGGTCGGGAGCGTCGCCGGCGCCGTCGCGTCCTTCACCAACAGCGGCACGGTCGGGGGGCCGAACGGCTATGGCACGGCGGTTTCGCTCCAGAGCGACGCGGCACTGAGCTTTGCAAACAGCGGGACGATCACCGCACCGAGCGTGAGCAATCCCTATTATTACTACCCAACGCCCGCGGTGGCACTCAGCGCCGTGACCGGCACGAGGATCGCCAACAGCGGGCAGATCAGCGGCGGTCTCTCGGCCTATGCTTCCGGAATAACCACCCCCGCAAGCGTGACGCTGGACTTCGACAACAGCGGCACGATCACGAGCAACAACAACCCGGCGGTCGGACTCACGGCCGGCAACTATTATTACTTCGGACCAACCATCGACGGCTCGGCCCGGATCGCGAACAGCGGGACGATTTCCGTACAGGCAGGTGCGAACGCCTACGTCGCCACCGGCCTCAATCTGGCCGTGCAGCACGTGGGCACGTTCGATTATGCGATCACCAACAGCGGGACGATCACCGCTTCCACGGCGTCGGGCGTCTATTACCCGAACGTGGCAATCGGGCTGGAGGCGTACGGCACCGGGCTATACGGCGCCGGCCCATCCGGCGCCCACGTCGCCGGAACGATCGTCAATGGCGCGGGCGCGACGATTAGCGCCGATTCCGACATCGCCTATGGCATTTATACCGCCTACCACGCGCTGAATCTGGCCAACGCCGGCACCATCCGTGCGACCGGCACGAACGGCGGGAGCTATGGTGTCTTCACCTACGGCGCATTCGACAACAGCATCACGAACAGCGGAACGATCTCCGGCACGATCGCGATCGCGCTCGACGCCGGCAACGACAGCATCGACAACGCCGGCACGATCGATGGCAACGTTTGGCTGCGCGACGGCGACGACCGCTTCGTGCAACGCGTCGGCAGCACGGTGACCGGCGTGGTCGACGGCGGCGCCGGCCAAGACGGCTATGTGATCGACACGACCGGCGGCAGCCTGGCGCTTACCGCTGCGCAGATCACTGGCTTCGAAACATTGACCCAGACCGGAGGGGGCACCGGCAGCTATTCGGGCAGCTTCGACGTCGGCACGGTCGATCTCGCCGGCGGCACGCTGTCGGTCGGGGCCGGACAGACGTTCGCGACGCTGGGTACGACGGCGATCACCGGGGCGAGCGGCAGCGGCAATTTGTCGGTGGTCAACGACGGCACGATCGGTGGCGGGATCACGCTCGCCGACGGCGACGACCTGGTCGTCAACAACGGCACTATCGCCGGACCGGTCCAATTGGGTGCGGGCAACGACAGCTATAGCGACGGTGCGGGCAGCGTCGCAGCGGGCGGCGTCGACGGCGGCGCCGGAACCGACCTCTACCGCGTCGTGCTGGCTGGCGATCGCAGCGGCATCAGCCAGCGGACGAATTTCGAAGCGCTGGCAGTCGACGGCTCGGGCACGCTGAGCCTGACGCTCGACCAGGACTTCCAGTCGGTAACGCTGGGCGGCGCGAGCCTGGGCCTGACGCTCGCGGGGCACAGCGTGGCCATGGTAACCGGCTCGGGCGCTGCGGAGACGCTGTCGGCCGACGGCGATCTTCCGCGCGTGGCGCTAGGCGGCGGCGACGATGTGCTGGCGCTCGGCGCGACCAATGCGGCGGGCAGCTATGACGGCGGCGCGGGCAGCAACACGCTGGGCTTCACTGCCACCGGTCCCGTCACGCTGTCGGGTACGGCGACCGGGTTCCAGACGGTGTCGCTGGCCGGCAATAGTTTCACCATCGCAGGCACGCTCGACACGGCGGGCGCTCCGCTGTCGTTCGGTGCGGGCGACTATCAGGTCACGCTCGCGAATGGCGGCGTGCTGACGGCAAATCAGGTGACGTTTGGACCCGGCGCCAATCGTTTCACGATCGCGGGCTCGTTCGCGGGATCGATCGATGGTGGCGCGGGCACGGACTCGCTCGCGATTTCGGGCGGCAGCGCGGCCGCGCCGATTCTGTTGAACAACGTCTCGCATGTCGAGACATTCGGCATGACCGCCGGCTTCGCGCGGATTTCCGGAACCGCCGCCTTCAACGCGATCGACATGACCGGCGGCCGCCTGGTCGGCGAGGCAGGATCGACGATCGCGGCGCCGGATATCCAGGTACGCCAAGGTGCGACGTTCGGCTCGGCCGGTACGGTCACCGGCAACGTCACGGTCGCCGGTACGCTGAGTCCGGGCGCATCGCCGGGAACGATGACCGTCAACGGCAATGTGGCGCTGGCCAGCGGCTCGACCTCGCTGTTCGAACTGTCGCCGACAGTGTCCGACAAGCTGGTGGTCAACGGCAGCGTTTCGATCGCATCGGGCGCGACGCTGCAACTGGTCGAGCTGGGCACGCTGCGGCCCGGAACGTCGTACGACCTCATCGTCGCGAGCGGCGGTGTCACCGGGAGTTTTTCGACGATCCTGAAGCCCGCCAGCCTGTTCGGCGTCGTGGTCCAGCGCAGCAGTGGGATCCAGCTGCTCGGCCAATTCGCCAATCCCGCCAGCTCGAGCGCGCAGGTCGCGCGCAGCATTGCCTACGCAAATGCCACGATTCTCGTGCAGCCCGCGACCAGCGCTTACCTGAACGCGCTGCCGGCGCTGCTGACCAGCGCGGGCGCATCGAATCCCCAGGCGTTCGCCCAGCTCACGCCGGAAGCCTATGCGACGGCGGCCCAGATCGGCGTCGACAATGGCCTGGTGCTCGCCGAAGCAGCGCGCGGGCCGTCGTTCGCGGCATCGGGCGATGCGCCGCACGCATACACCTTCGCCGCGACGCTCGGTCAGTGGCACCGGTTGGGTGCGGACGCGAGCGCCGGCACCGCGGCAGCGCATGCGCGCGGCTATGGCTTCCTGGGCGGCATTGGCTTTGGCGCCGCCCGCTGGAGCGTGGGCGCGTTCGGCGGCTATCTCAACACTCGCCAGACCATCGATGCGCTTGGCGCGCGCACCAAGGCGGACGGGGCGGTTGCCGGCGTGCAGGGGCGGTTCGAATCCGGCAGCGGCTTCGGATTCGACGCGGCGATCGCCTATGACGGCGGCGAGGCCACGACCACGCGCGCGCTTCCCGGCGGTTCGGCGAGCGGGCGTTACGGCCTGCACAGCTGGATCGGCGACATGAGTGCGCATTACAATGTCAGCCTGGCCGGCGGATGGGCGCTGACGCCGCGTGCCGGCTTCACCTATGTGCGAACGACGCGCGACGGCGTCGCGGAATCGGGCGGAAGCGCGTTCGCACTGACGGTGGCACGCGATCGCCATGACGCCAGCTTCGTCGATGGCGCGATCGGGTTCGGGCGCGCCGATGCGTCGGCCGCCGCGTTCCGTCCCTATGTCTCGTTGGGCGTGCGCTACCAGGTCGAAGGCGCGCGCGTCGATGCGCTGGCGGGCTATGCCGGTGGCGGGCTCGGACTCATGGCGTTAGGCGCGTCGCGCTCCGATATCGTGGGGACGGTGTCGGCGGGTGCCGCCTATCGCCTGCCAAGCGGGCTCGACCTGTTCGCCTCCGCAGCAGCGCAGTCCGGCCGCGATGACCATCGCGAATCGGTCTCCGCAGGCGTGCGGCTTCGCTTCTAAAGCGCTTAGCTTCCGCGACTACGCCGTCATCCCGGCCCTTGGCCAAGTACGGAGTTTGGAGGAATAGTCGCGGCGACCGCCCCGGTTTCGGCGTCACTCGACGAAGCGCAAAAGGGGCGCCCCGTCGGCTCCCCAACGGGTTGCGTGCGACGTCCCCTAAGCTCCCGCATTAGCGATGCGGGTCGACCGCCGAATCGCGTACAAAGTCGACGGCCGAATCGCGCGGCGATCACCGCGACCTGGCCGAACGGGAGGGCATGATGCGTCGGCGTTGGGCAATGCGTTCACTTGTGCCGATAGCGCCGGCCGCGGCGCTGTTGCTGCTCATCCCGCCGGCCAGCGCGGCGGGCCAATCCCAAGGCAATGGCACGAGCGCGGCACAGACGCAGCAAATGATCAGCCGCTGCAAGGAACATTGGATCCCCGCCTGCGCCCAATATGGCGTCCCCGATCCCAACCGGCAGCCCCCGGAGCCGGCGCCGCCGAATGCGTTCGCCTGCGCCATCGCCTGGCGCCCCGGCTGCCCCGGCGAAGCCGAAGCCGTCGTGTCGCTTGTCCAGGCCGGCCCCGCCGGCGGCACCTATCCCAGTCCGCTGCTATTCTCCGCGCGCGGCTTCCTCCAGAGCGGATGGCCGATCGTCGTCAAATATCGGGTGCCGCCGGGCGCGATCCCGACGCTCGCCGTCACGCCGCAATTCGGCGGCGGCGCGCCCTTCCGGCAGGAGTTGCCCGCGTCCGACGGATCGGACTTCCTCTACAAATTCTCCGCCAGCGTTCCCGGCTCGGACGCCAAGGTGATCGTCGCCGACTTCGCCATCACTGCGCGCGACAAGGCGACGAACGCGCCCGTTCCGGTCAGCATCCTCGGCTTCGGGGCCGGCCCGCGCGCAGTCGGCTCGATCGCGATCGACGAGATCAGGAGCGACCCGCCCGTGATAAAACGACCGAGCGGCAACAACGTCGTGCTCCTCACGCACAGCTATATGCTCGAGAATGATTGGGACCTGGTGTCCGAGGATCTGTGGCGCGACTGCTCGCACATCGGCATCCTGTGCAATTTCTCGCACCCGCGGAACCCCTATCACCCCGCCCGCGCCGGCCCGCAGCACTGGGAATGGCCAGTCAAGCGGAACGCCAAGCTCGGCCAATATCAGCTCGTGATCCGCGCCTGGCACAATTGCGGCGCCAGAGTCGATCCGGCGGCCTATCACCAGTGCGGTGACCAGCTCGATTGGGTGATCGGCTCGGCCGGCCCGATCTTCATCCAATGACGGGAGCAGCCCCGACATCGTCGCCGACTGCCCCGCCCCCGCCCGCCCCCGTTCCTGCGCCAGCGAAGAAGCGCCCGCGTGCCGTGCTGGTCGCCCTCGCGGTCCTTGCGCTCTCCGCCGCCGCCTATGGCATCTTCCTGGTCACCCATCTGCCCCAGTCGGTCGCGATCGACGCGGCGCTCGCGGCCAAGCCCAGCGAGCTGTTCCGTCTCAAGGGACCCGGTGCCGGTCCGCTGATCACGATGACGCTGCGCGGCCCCGGCTTCGCGACGATCAGCGCCCCCGGCGCGCGCCTCGCCGCGCCCACGCCCGGCACGCTGGCCCTGCTCGCCGGCGCAGTGCCGGGGTTCAAACCCTCTCCGCGCGGCGTCGAGCTGCGCGTCACCAACGACGCCGCCAGCCTGGCGACGATCGCCGTCGCGCTGGTCGCCGACCGCTCCGCGGACGCGAGCGTCGACATCCGCCCGCGCATCCTTCCCGACGGCAGCGGCTTCGCGATCACTGCCACGGGCGCTGCGCTGCGCGCCTCGCTCGACTGGTCGTCGCCGCCTCCTGGCAAGCCGAACACGGGGCCGGTGCTGATGAGCGACGACGGCGCGCTCCTCCCGCTCGGCCGCGCCGTGATCGATATCCCCGCCGGCGCCGCGCTGTTCATCGGCAGCTCGGCCGGTGCCAACATCCGCTTCGATCTCGGCAACTCCGAGGAACGCTTCGCCACCGGCGGCCTCGCCGTGCGCGGCCTCGAACTCCGCGGCGCCGAAAGTGCATCGCCGACTTCGCTCGCATGCGGCAAGCCCGCCGGGACGCTCCGGCCGGGGCTCAGCGGAAGCATCGGTACCAACGCCTGCGACGCCGTGCTGCACGTGCAGGCGTTCAAGCTCGACGACCAGGCGCACCTCCAGCTGTCGGGATCGGGGTTCTGGATGCAGGACGGGGCAGTCCGCTATTGGCCGCTGATGGCGGATGTGGCGAGCAACATAGTGCTGCAGGGAGCGTTTACCGCGGCCGTCGGGTTCCTGACGGCATGGGTGACGTTCTGGTTGGGGTTCCGAAAGCCGAAAGAAGGGTGAGGCAGTGCCCGACGCATTACCGCGCGTGTGGGTTCGTCCGGTTCGCGCCGAAGCCTGCCCGCCTGGTTGTGAAAGTCGAAATAGCGGGATGGCGGGCGCCAATCGGTTGAACACGGCATCCCGGGAATTGCTGCGCCTTTAAGCTGCAGATGAAGCGCGGAATGAGCACCGACCGCAACACGATCCGGTCCTATGACGCGGCTGCGGCGGAATATGCTGCCGAGGCGGCGGCGATGCCCGACTGGGTTGCGCGGGAAATCGATGCGTTCGTGACCGGGCTGGGCGGCTCGGGCCGAGTGCTGGAGATCGGCAGCGGCGGCGGGCGCGATGCACTCGAGTTCGAGAAGCGCGGGATCAGCGTTCGCCGCACCGACGTTTCCGAGGGGTTCGTCCGCCTGTTGCGCGAGCGTGGCTTCGAGGCCGACAAGTTGGACCCGCTGACCGACGATCTGTCCGACCCGCGGCGGCCCGGTATCCCCTATGACGGGATCTGGGCCTGCGCCTGCCTGATTCATGTCGCGCGCGAGGATTTGGGCACGGTGCTCGGGCGGCTCGCCGCGGCGACCCGGACGGGGGGCCGGCTGCACGCATCGGTCAGGGAAGGCGACGGCGAGGACAGGTCCGTGCATGGCACCGCCGCAGCGCCTCGGCGCTACGCCGAGACCTATTGGCGCGAGCCCGAGTTGCGGGCGTTGGTCACGGACGCCGGCTGGCGCGTCGATGAGATATGCCGGTACGCCGGAAGACCCGGCGACCGGTGGCTGAGCGTTCGGGCCCATCGGGCGGGACCAAGCTGAAGCGACATTCTATCCGTCGAGGGGCGGAAGCCGCGGATTGATCCGCAGCTCGGCATCGCGTCCCAGCGATTTCCCCGCGATTTCCAATCGTTGCGATACGAATCACGGATCAATGGCGCGCATCGCGAGTTTATTCACCCTCGAAACGACTCAGGGCACTCTGCCGCTCCAACGCGCGGGGTGCGTCTTTGGAGAGCTGCCATGCATCGGCGGGAAATCGCCTGTTTCGTCCGACGCGCAGGCGAAGCGCGTGACGAGGCCATCGTCCGTGGGAACGAGGCCGCCGCGATGCCGCACCCGGACGCGAGTTGACGACCCATGCGAGCCTCGAACACAATCAAGACTGCCGGCTATCTGGTCTCGACGCTCAGCGTCCTGTTGCTGGGTATCGTATCGTGGAAGTCGGCGTCCGAGCAGCCCATGCTCATGGCGTGCCTGGTCGGCGGAATGCTCGCCTCGATGCTGGGCATGCTGCTGCGCTGGATTTCCTATCAGGTGCAGGAGCGCGAAGAGAAGAAATGAGCGAGCTGCTGGCCATTGTGCCGGACGAGGTCGAAGCGGCAGCGCGTGCGTTGCTTGAACAGGCGTGTGCCCAAGGACTGTCGATCGTCACCGCGGAAAGCTGCACCGGCGGCCTGGTCGCGTCGCTGCTGACCGATGTCGAGGGCGCGAGCCGGGCGTTCGAGCGTGGCTTCGTCGTCTATACCGACGATGCCAAATGTGAATTGCTGGCGATCGACGGCGAAGTGATCGCACGATGCGGCGCGGTTAGCCGCGAAACGGCGATCGCCATGGCACAGGGCGCATTGCGCCGATCGCATGGCGATGTCGCGATCGCGATCACCGGGTTCGCCGGTCCCGCCGGACCGGACGACGAACCTGGACTGGTGCATTTCGCGTGCGCGCGTTCGGGCCGGGCGACGTCGCACCGCGAGGCGCATTTCGGGGATATCGGGCGTGGGCCCGTACGCCTGCGATGCCTGGCCGTCGCCATCGAGATGCTTCGCGAGGCGATCACGGCACGCTGACCGCAGCGGCGGGCCCGGACCCGGCGGCGACTCAAGCGACGCCGGCGGGCGCCTCCGGAATCCACACCGCACCCTTGATGTGACGGATCAACCCCGGGCCGTCGAGCAGGTAGAGAATCAGGAACTCGACCTCGACGGTCGCGCCCACCGGAACGGGAGTCATGCCGGGATAGCCCTTCGCGTCGAGCACGGCCTGCGAAAGCGCCTTCAGACCGGTGAACCGGATCACCACATCGGCGACGAAACCATCCGCGCCGGGATAGAAGCCTTTGAATACGACTTCCTCGCGGCAATAGGCGTGGAAGAAGGCGTAGAATTCGCGGAAGGCAGGCTTGCCGCGCACCGCGAATCCGGCGTTTTCCAGAACGAAATCGTCGGCGAAGAAGGTTTCTAGAGTCGCATAGTCGCGTGCGTTGAACGCCTGGATATAGCGGTGATAGTCGGCTTCGGCGAAGCGCAGCGCGGCGGCGGTCATGCAGCGTGCTGCCGCAGGTCGCGCTCGCCGCGCGCGAGTTTGTCGACGAGCCGGTTGAACATGGTCACCCCGCGATCATGCGCTGTGGGCATGATCACCGGGTCGGCGGTCATGTCGATCACGCGCTGCTGCGCCTCGATCATGACCTTGTCCTCTGCGAACGCCATGTCCGCCATCTTCATCATGGCATCGCGCATCGCCTCGTCGCCGTGCTTCCGGTGCGGGCCCCACGAGAAAAAATAACGGGAACTTCGATCGGCCAAAGGCGTGACCGCCTGGCTAGTGAAATTCAGACCGCTGATGGCCGCTTCGGGTTGCGGAGGCGCGAAACCGAGGCGTTCGGCGGTACCTGCCGGATAGTTGGCGCCCCACATCAGCAACACTCCCGGAATCAGGAAATCATAGGTCTGCCATCCGTCGACCGGCTCGGCGGACTTGCGGTTGCTGGCTCCGTAGGTGCCGGTGATCCAGCGCTCGAACCGCACGCCGCGCGCGAGCGGCGTGATCGTCGGCAGCGACTGCGCAAATTGCGGCCCGGTGCCGAAGCTGTTGGCGTGGACATAGGAGAGATGGCTGAAATCGAGCAGATTGTCGTTGATCAGCCGCGCCTCTGCCGCATAGTCGAGCGACCCGCGCCCGAGAATATGGTCCACACTCTCGGTCCCGACGGCGGGTGGGATGAGCCCGGGATCCGCCGCCTCCGGCTCCCCCATCCAGATCCACACCCAGTCGTGACGGATGACGACAGGATAGCGCTTCACCCTGGCGCGCGGCGGAATCGTCTGCTGGCCGGGGATTTCGACGACGCTGCCGTCGGGATCGAACAGCAGCCCGTGGTACATGCACCGCAGGCGATCGCCTTCGCAGCGGCCCAGCGACAGCGGTGCCATCCGATGCACGCAGCGATCCTCGAGCGCATGGCAAGCGCCGGAACGGGTTTTCCAGACCACGATCCTCTCGCCGAGAATAGTGAGCGCGAACGGCGCTTCCGGCGCGAGTTCCTGATCCCAGCCCGCGACATACCAGGCGTTGCGCACATAGGTCATCGTCATGTCTCTCGGCTCGTCTCCATTCGCATTTGTTGACTTAACACTGTTAAGGAGTCAATCCTGTCGCATGGCTCAAACGATCGCTCCCGGTCTCGATCGCGACCGGCTCGTCGCTGCCGCCTTCGACCAGCTCGAGGAGGATGGGCTCGACCGACTGAGCATGCGGCGGCTCGCGTCGCGCCTGGGAGTCCAGGCGCCTGCGCTATATTGGCATATCGGCGACAAGGCCGAACTGCTCGGCCTGATGGCGCGCGAGATCTATGCGGGTGCCTATGCCGATATGGCGATTGTGGGAAACTGGCGGGATTGGCTGCGGCGCTTCGGGCGCGCGCTGCGGACGAGCTTCGCTGCGCACCGCGACGGCGCGAGGCTATGTGCAGTGGCACGGCCGCCAACGCCGTCCGATCCGGCTGCGCATGCGGACAGGATCGCGGCGCCGCTGACGGCATTGGGGCTCGACGAAAGTCGCGCCCTGCTGTGCCAGGCGGCGGTCATTTCTTTCGCGCTCGGATGGGAATCGTTCGAAGCCAATGGGCCGATGCGCGACTTTCTGCGCCAGATCATGGACTTCGATGCGTCGTTCGAAGTAGGGCTGGACGCATTGGTGCGCGGGCTCGATGCAGGAAGCGACTAGCCCCGATGAGCGCTGCGTGTCACCCGATCCACTTCCAGATGCCGGCGTGCCAGCCCGAAATCGGAATGTGCGCCCAGGTCGCGGCAAGCCAGATCGCCAGCCCAAGCAGCAGCGCGCGCCAGCCCGGCCAGGCCTCGGACCAGCGCCGGCGCCCGGCAAGCAGCGCCGCGAACGGCCAATAGGAGGTCCGCGCCTCCCATTCGAGCCATAGCTCGGGCTTGAGCCGCTCCTTCTTGCGATCCTGCAGCGCCGAGCCGACCAGCGCGAGCAGGAGGACCGCCGCGGCGACGATGAGGTTCGACGCGACCGGGAAGACGCCGATGTGCGCCACGCCCCACAGCGCGAACGCCCACATCATCGGATGGCGCGTGATTGCGTAGACACTCCTCGCTTCGGGGACTGCAATCGCCTTGCCGGTCGGGTCGGGCATGGCAGGATTGCCGAACAGCGATCCCGCGAACAGTATCGACGCGATCAGCATCAGCGCCGTCACGCCACCCCAGGCGCCATCGCGCACCGGCCACAGCAGCGGCTCGGGCGGCGCCATGACATAGGCATGCGCCAGCCAGCCGATCGTGGCGAACGCCACAACGACATAGAGGCCGAGGAAGCCGAGTTCGCCGAGTCGGCGCACCAGTGCCGCGCGCAAGGGACTGGCGGACAGCAGGAAATGCGTGCCGACGAACGCGATCGCGGCGAGCATGACGAAGTGCATGGGATCGCCTCCCGGAAGTGCGGTGTGCGGTGTACGCGAAAACTATGTGGTTCGCGAGGCGGCAAACTCCTTGTGTCGCCGGATGTGCCCAGCCGGGTTCATCCGTGGCTCGCCAGAGTCATCAGCGCCCCCGACCAAGAAACCGCGACCAGGGCTACCCGGATCCAATTGAGGCCGATCCAACGCCGCACTTCGCGCTGCAGGCGTTCGGCCGGCGCATCTCCGCCGCTTGACAGGAGAAAGCGTTCGATAGTGGGGCGGAAGTAGAGCAAGGTCCAGCCGACGCTGATGACGGCACATGCGGCGGAAACGAAAAGGGCCACGCCCTGGCGTCCCGCGAGAAAGGCGGTACCCAGGGCGGCGAGCGCGCTCAAGGCGTAGAGCGGCGCCACGGGCTTCCAGAACAGCGGGATATTCATCCGGCTCACCGGCGGATCGGAGAAACCGCGCAGCGATTCGGGCGGCTTTCGGCTCCACGCCGGATGTACGACCAAGGTTTCGTAGACGCTGGCGCCGAGCACCAGCGACGCCATCAGGCCATAGAACCACAGGACCGCTGTAGTGAGCGCCATCACGAACCTCCCCCGCTGCTCAGGCCGCTCGATCCGCATCCCCTGGACCAGCCCTGACCCGCTTGTGCCGCATGGCGAACAATAGCTGCCCGTCAGGCGCCATCACAAGCCCGGCGACCTGGAGATCTTCGTGGCCAGGCCCATAGGCGGCGGCCTCGATCAGCACGGCGCGCGCGCGGGCTTCGAGTTCGACGGGCAATCGCGCCTCGCCCCAAAGCTGCACCGGCGCGGTGGCGTGGAGCACCGCCGCGGCGAGGCGCTCGTCGATCTTCTTCTCGCCGCGTTCGAGCTCGCCGACATAGCCGACCGAAATCCCGAGCGCGGCCGCCAGATCGGCGCGCGTCATGTTGGCGCCCACGCGCCGCATTTTCATGGATGGGCCACCCATCCCTTTGTCTTGCATCCTGTGCCTCATGCGTTGAATTTGCCGTTGAGCCGGCGCCCGTTCATGGCTGACAGATCGCGATCATGTCGGAAGCAGAGTCAGTGCGGTCCGCTTCTTCAGGCCGAACGTTCGGTCCATTGGAAAGGTGGCAACCCGCCGGCGCACAATTTGTAGGCTACAGCCCATCGATAGTCAAGATATTTGTAGGCTGCAGCCCAGGCCAGCGCGCGAGCCAATATGACGATATTGGCCGGTCCAGCGACAAATTCGCGTGCCAGCTTGAAATCGGGATGTGCGCCCAGGCCGCAGCGAGCCAGATTTTGTCCCGGGGAGGGCGAGTGCCCATCATCGCGCATGACAGCCTAGAGGCGTCGGTGCCCTGCCCGCATTCGTCAATCCTACCAAATTGCCTGCATTCACAGGCAATTCAGGGGCAGACGATCGCGACGCGCGTTCCCGGGTTGGTGTCGGTGATGGTCACGGAGGCGCCAAGCTGCCGGGCCAGCGCGTCGACGATGCCGGTGCCCAGCCCGGGCTTCCGGTCTGCGTGATCCGCTGGCATGCCGACGCCATTGTCGACGACGGCAAGCCGCCAACCGCTCGACAGCGCGCCATATTCGACAGTGATCTGCCCCGGCCGGGTCCGATCCGGAAACGCGTGTTTCAACGCATTGATGACCAGCTCGGTCACGATCAGGCCGAGGCTGACCGATACTTCCGAGCTGGTGATGCTTTCGTCGACAGTCGCGCTGAGCGCCAGCAGCCGCCGGTCGTAGATCATCGACGCCCCGATGGTGTCGCACAGCTCGGTGAAATAGGATCGCAGCACCACGTCGCCTGCCCTGGTGGCGGAGAGCTGGCGCTGGAGAGTCGCGATCGACATGACCCGATGATGGGCATCGTGGAGATGGTTGCGGGCCTCGTCCGACTGCACCTTCCGCGCGCTGAGCATGAGAACGCTGGCAATGATCTGAAGGCTGTTCGCCACACGGTGGTGAAGCTCCTGCAACAGCATCTGCTTTTCGCGGACGGCATCGTCCTTCAGCCTTTCGGTGAGGCGCGCCTCCGTCACATCCAGAACGGCAAGCGCGATCCGAACATCCTCCGCCCCGACATAGTCGAGCCGGTGCGCGTTGAGGATCAGCCGGCGCGTCGGCAGGCCCGTGCGGACCAGATCCATTTCATAGGCCTCGATTGCGGCATGACCGAGGAGAGTTGCCTGGAGAAGCGAACGAAGTTGCGGGCCACCCCATTCGCCCGATCCGAGCGTCGCCAAATCCGCACCCGTCACCTTGTCGGACCCGAGGTCGAAAGCGCTGCAAAAGGATCCGCTCGCCGCCTCGATCGTGAGGCCGGCATCGAGCAACAGAAGAGGCGTTGTGGAAGCGAAGACCACCGCCATGCCGAGACTGCCGGCGACGTCGCGCGATTTGGGCGTGGTATTTTCCATGGCCGCAGCCTTCGGAAGCCGGAGGCTCGCGGAGCGTGAGCCGTAGCCGGTAACAATGTCGAACGGCGCCAGGCGTTTGGCGAAACGAGCGGCCCGGCGGCGCCATGCCGGGCCGATCCGCACTCACAAGTCGCGATATCGCGTCGGCGAGACCCCTTCGACGCGGCCGCTGCGCACGTTCACGAGCAGAATATCGTCGCCGTAGCGTATCCAGCGTTGATCGGATGCGACCGTAGCGAGCTGATAATGCTCGGGATTCGAGATGACGTAGCGCCTACCATAGAATTTCGACCGCAGCTGCGAGCCCACCGCGGGCGTGCTCTGGCTCCAGTTGCGATAGGGCGACTGGTATCGGCTCGTCAGCTGGTCGCTACGGTCTTCCCGGAGCTCCTGGCGTGCACCGTTCAGTTGGTCGCTGGCCTTGCGAACATCGCCGGCATTCCCGCGATCCTTGGCATCGTCCAGCTGCACCTGCTGCGCCGCTACCGCTTTCTCATCCTTGAGAATTTCGCGTTCGGACTGGGCGCTTGCCGCACCAGAAAAGGCGACACTGCACAGCAGCCCGAATATCAATTTATTTCTCATGATTACCCTTAGGACGGTCTTATGACGAAGGCATTGCCGAGGTAGACCGTCAATACAGCGGTGCTGTCATGCTCGAATATAGGGTACATAAATCGAAATGTAAGGGCCATATTCGTAACGGATCGATTGAGCATGTTCTTTCATCGTAACGTTGTTATTTCAAAGTAACACGCAGTATTGGTAGAGGATGCAAGATGCGGCGTGGTCGCCGCCGCTAGCCGGCCCATCCGATTCGCGCCGCCCCGCGCACGACACACCCGGCCAACCGCATGATCCCGACAATGGGCCGACGGCAATCCAAAGCGGTTGACTCATTGGTTAGTGAGTACTAACCGTTAGTTATGGCTAACCGAATCGCCGTTGCGCTCGATGCCCTTGCCGACCCGACGCGCCGCGCCGTGTTCGAACGCGTCGCGCGCGGCCCCGCAGCGGTGGGGGCGATCGCCGAACAACTGCCGGTGTCGCGACCGGCGGTTTCGCAGCATCTCAAGGTGCTCAAGGAGGCCGGCCTCGTGACCGACAGCGCCGATGGCACGCGCCGCATCTATCGCATCGATCCGCGCGGACTCGGCGCGCTGCGTGAATGGCTCGACCGCTTCTGGGTCCAGGCGCTCGACGATTTCAAGACCTTCGCCGACCAACTGCCAAACGAGGAGGACCGATGACCATCGCGCCGATTCTGCGAAGTGTTTCCGTCAAGCTTCCGCCCGACCGCGCCTTCGCGGTCTTTACCGCGCGCATCGGCGAATGGTGGACCAAGGGCCGCACGATCGGCGCCAATCCGCACGAGGCGATCGTGATCGAGCCGCACGCCGGCGGACGCTGGTACGAACGTGACGCCGAAGGCGTCGAATGCGATTGGGGCAAGGTGCTCGCATGGGAGCCGCCGCACCGCCTGCTGCTCGCCTGGCACCTCAACGCCAATTTCAAATACGGCCTGGGCTGCGTGACCGAAGTCGAAGTGACGTTCGAGCCCGAAGGCAACGGCACGCGCGTCACGCTGGAGCATCGCGACCTCGAACGCTTCGGCCCCAGCGCCGAGAAGGTCGCCGCGCAGCTGGGCGGCGGCTGGCCCAAGCATCTTCAGGAATTCGCCGACTTTGCCAACCTGGAGTGAGCTGCGCTCGCTCCAAACCTTTGTTGTCGCATCGCCTTCGCGATGCTTTTGGGAGAAGATTCATGACAGAGTTCGTCGTTACCGGAATTCCCGGCAGCCCCTATGTCCGCGCACCGCTGCTCGTGCTCGAGGAAAAGGGGGTGCCCTATCGCTTCGACGCGATCCCGTTCGGCGCGCAGCGCTCGCCGGAATATCTGCGGCTCCAGCCGTTCGGCAAGATCCCCGCTTTCGCGCATGGCGATTTCGCCTTTTACGAGACGCAGGCGTTCCTGCGCTATCTCGACCGCGTCGTGCCGCAGCCGGCGTTCACGCCGGGCGATGCCAGAGCAGCCGCGCGGATGGACCAGCTGATCGGGATCACCGACGACTATGTCCGCGGGCGCGTGAGCGGCGCGGTGGTGTTCCCACTGGGGCTCGCGGCGCGACTGGGGATTCCCGCCGACCAGGATGCGGCCCGCGCCGCGCTTCCCGCCGCCGCGCATGTGTTGTCGGTGATCGCCGAGCTGCTCGGCGACCAGACCTTCCTGACCGGCGACACGCTGTCGCTCGCCGACCTGATGCTGGTGCCGCACATCGACTATCTGCCGAGCTGCCCCGAAGGCCAGGCGCTGCTGATGGCCGAGCCGAATCTCGCCGCCTGGCTGGCGCGCATGCAGGCGCGGCCGAGCATGCAGGCGACGAGCTGGGAGCGGCTGCTCGAGACGACCGGGATCAAGATGCCGGAGCCGGTGGCGGCGTAGGGGTTTGATCCTCCCCGGAACGGGGAGGGGGACCGCCGAAGGCGGTGGAGGGGGGAGTTCCACCGAGGGATTCCCTCGTTGAGAGCCCCCTCCACCATGCTTCGCATGGTCCCCCTCCCCGTTCCGGGGAGGATCATGACCCCCTCACTTCACGCCGTGCATCCAATATTTGAGCGGCCAGCTGAGCAGGAGGAGCAGCGCTCCGAGCGCGATCGCCCAGATCGAGATCGTCGTGAACACGCCGACATAGGTGTCGAGGCTGACCTTGAGATTGGTCACTTGCCCGCCGACGGTATCGACGCTGGCGAACTGCGCGACGAGGCCGGCGACATATTGCGCGACCGAGATCGACAGGAACCACACGCCCATCATCAGCCCGACGATCCGCGCGATCGAGAGCTTGGTGATCATGCTGAGGCCCACCGGCGAGATGCACAGTTCGGCGACCGAATGGATCAGATAGAGCCCGGCGAGCCACCACACGCCGACCTTGAAGTCGGCGCCGGCGAACGCCGTGCCCCAGACGAGGAACAGGAAGCCGGCGCCGACGCTCATCAGCGCAACTCCGAACTTGATCGGAATGCTCGGCTCGAGCCCGCGCCGGGCGAGTCCGTTCCACAAGAGACTCATGAACGGCGCGAGCAGCACGATGAAGATCGCGTTGAAGAACTGCGTCTGGCCGGCGTTGATGCTGAACGGTCCGAAGTTGAGGTCGGTGTTGCGATCGGCGAACAACGTGAGCGACGAACCGGCCTGCTCGAACAGTGTCCAGAACACGACGTTGAACGTGATCAGCACCATCGCCGCGAGCATCATCTGGAATTCGGCGCGGCTGCCCACGGCGAACGACCAGATCAATATGCCGGGCACTGCGAGAATGAAGGTGCCGAACAGCAGCTTCCCCATCAGCGACAGCGACGCGATATAGCCGAGGATGCCCGATCCCTCGGCCGCGGGTGCCGAGTTCATCAGATTGACGTAGAGGAAATAGAACAGCGGGATGAACGCGATCGCCCCGAGATATATCGCGATCTGGCGATCGGGGCCCTTGTTCGGCGGCTCGCCATAGCCCGCAAGCCGGCCGCCATCGAACTGGATCAGGCTCCACGAGAACAACATGCCGACCGCTGCGAGCCCGAAACCGGCCCACCAGCCGACCGCCTCGGCAAGCCACGGGCAGATCAACTGCGAGAAGAACGAGCCGAGGTTGATGCCCATGTAGAAGATGGTGAAGCCGGTGTCGCGGCGCCGGTCGTCGGGGCCGTAGAGCTCGCCGACCATGGTCGAGATGTTGGGCTTGAAGAAGCCGTTGCCGACCGACACCATCGACAGCGCGGCCAGCAGCACCATCACATAGAATTCGCTGCGATCGGCGTCGGACTGGAAGCCGGCGGGCGAGACATGGCGCACAATGCTGCCGTCGGCAGCGAGCAGGTCGACGCTCTTGTCGTCGTTGCCCTTGATCTTGAGCCGCGCGCCGTGATCGATGACGGTGCGCGTCTCGACGCCGGCAGTCTGCTCGATCTGGACCTCGTAGCGCTGGCCGTCGATCACCGCGAACGGCTTCGAGACCGGGCCGCCGAAGCACAGAACGAAATAGCCGATCGACATCATGATCGCGCCGAACTTCACGGCGCGCTTCGAGCCGAGATATTGGTCGGCGAGATAGCCGCCGATCAGGGGAGTGAGATAGACCAGCGCCGTGAACCCGCCGTAGATGCCGGTGGCCTGGCGGTCGCCGAAGACGAAATGCTTGGTGAGATAGAGCGTGAGCAGCGCGCGCATGCCGTAATAGCCAAAGCGTTCCCACATCTCGGTGGAGAACATGCGCGCGAGTTGTCGGGGATGGCCGAACCAGCTTTTCTCGTCGGCGGGGTTGATATGGCTGATGTCCGGCTCGGCGGGGGAGTCGGCAGTGGGGGTGTCCACCATGCGGGAGTCTCTCCGTACGTCTTGGTTCCGGGCCCTGGCCCGGCGCATGGGAGTCCAGAGTAGACTGAACAGGGCGGCTGTAAAGCTGGGGTGTTGGGGTGCTCCCCGGAGCCAGAGGTTGTTGCCCGCGCGCGTGGCAGGCCCTAGGGGCACCGCCATGTTCAACGACGCCTCCACCCCGCTTTCGCTCCTCCAGACGCGCCGTTCGGGCAAGCCGCGCGACATGGGCGTGCCCGGGCCCAGCCGCGACCAGTTGATGGAGATGATCGCTATCGCCGCGCGCACGCCCGATCACGGCAAGCTTGCGCCGTGGCGGTTCGTGATCGTGCCCGGGGACGCACGCGATGCGTTCGCCGCGGGGCTGACGCGCGCGCTCAAGGCCGAGCGGCCGGGCGCGTCGGACAAGGAAATCGCGGCAGTGGTCGACGATTTCGCCTATCAGGCGCCGGCGCTGGTGGTGGTGCTGTCCTCCCCGGTCGAGCAGGCCAAGATCCCCTTGTGGGAGCAGCAGCTGTCGGCGGGTGCGGCGGTCATGAACCTGCTGCATGCCGCGCATGCGATGGG
>Ga0068859_100000607_pt1 | contig 35844 bp, 30 predicted proteins | sample KBSSwiS22_FD_66585 | JGI IMG/M metagenome (GOLD analysis project Ga0068859, IMG submission 66585) | Switchgrass rhizosphere microbial communities from Kellogg Biological Station, Michigan, USA - KBS Switchgrass S2-2 | ecosystem: Host-associated > Plants > Roots > Rhizosphere > Soil ... | reverse complement strand
GCTCGACTCCATCACTCGTCTGGCGCGCGCCTACAACACTGTCGTGCCCTCATCGGGCAAAGTGCTGACAGGTGGTGTTGATGCGAATGCGTTGCAGCGCCCGAAGCGATTCTTCGGCGCGGCGCGCAACATCGAGGAAGGCGGCAGCCTCACGATCCTGGCCACGGCTCTCGTTGACACGGGGTCCAAGATGGACGACGTGATCTTTGAAGAGTTCAAGGGCACCGGCAACAGCGAAATCCATCTCGACCGGCGCATCTCCGAGAAGCGTGTCTTCCCGGCGGTCAACATCAACCGCTCCGGTACGCGTAAGGAGGAGTTGATCACCGACCAGGGTGAGCTCGCCAAGATGTGGATACTGCGCAAGCTGCTGCACCCCATGGATGAGCTGTCAGCCATTGAATTCCTGCTCGACAAGATGAAAGACACCAAGTCGAACAGTGAATTCTTCGAGGCGATGAAGCGGTAAACAGTTGGTTAGGTGTCGTCGCCTGACGACACCTGCCACACCAAAAGCCGTCTTGATCCGGCGCCTAGCGCATGAAATGTGGCCTCGGTTTGTGTGGAGTGACGCTGACGATGGCATGATTCGCAGATATGCGAAACCTGCTCTACCTGGCGTCGGCGTTGCTCGCTCTTCTGGCCTTGCAAGGCTGTGCACATGTCTTCGGTCCACGCGCAGCGCGCGCCGAGCGTGAGCCACCACCCGCTGAGCGGGATCGCTGGTCTGGCGCTCCCATCAAGCCGGAGAAGAACCGCAAGACGCCGAGCCCTATAACCGATCGCTTCTACGTACGCGGTACGTTCTTCAATCCGGCCATCAGCACCACGTTCCGGATTGACGCACAGAGTCCCGGCGATGGCGTTCCGGGTGCGCCTGGAACGCCGGTGAGTGGCGAGAGGGACCTCGGACTCGACAGCCGCATTCCTCAGGGCCGCATCGAAATCATGTTCCGCCTGCGGGAACGTAACCGCCTGCGGGTGGATTACTTCGAGACCAACCGCAGGGCCAACCACGTGATCGCACGCCAGATCCAGTTCGGCGATGAGACGTTCCTGTCCAGCGATCAGGTAACCAGCTCCGCCCAGTGGCGTCAGTTTGGGCTCACTTACACGTTCTCGGTGCTGCGTAACGACCGGGTGGAGCTCGGGTTGGGGCTGGGGGTCCACTTTGTGGAGGCCGAGGCGCGCGGTGCCGTGGATGCCAAACAGTTGCGGCAGGAGGTCTCGGGGGCCGGCGCCTTCCCAACCATTCCCCTGGACTTCACGTGGCGCATCTGGCGCGGCTTCTCGATGGTGGCGCGGGCGCAGTATCTGCATGCCTCGGTCAATAATTTCGAGGGCTCAATGGGTGAGTACCACGGCGATTTCCAGTACCGCTGGACGCCGAATTTCTCGGTGGGCGCCGGTTACACCGTCATGAAATCGTTCCTGCAGGTGGACGACGTCCACTTCCCGGGCTTGTTCCGGCAGAACGTCCGGGGACCTGAGGCCTTTTTTAAGGTCTCTTTCTAGCGCTGCGCGCAACTTTCCTGGGGGATCGCGCTGCGCGCGACCCCCGAAGCTTAGCGGCGCGAAGCGCGCCGGAAGAGGGAACCGGCCGGGGGGCCTGCGAATTGATGTTGCACGGTATCCGCCGTAACCGCAGAGGCGTGCAATGAATATTCTCATCTGGCTGATTATGGGTGGCATCATCGGATGGCTGGCCAGCGTGATCATGCGTACGCAGGAGGGCATCCTTCTGAATATCGTGGTGGGCATCGTGGGCGCCTTGATTGGCGGCTGGCTGATCAGTCCGCTGGTGGGCGCCGCCACCATCAATCAAGGGGACATCAGTCTGGCGGGCTTGGGCGTATCGCTGTTGGGAGCGATCATCCTGCTGGCCATCGTCAACCTGTTCCGGACGGGCCGAACTCGGCTTTGATCATTGATTGAAATGGCCTGCGGCCCTTTCAACTACGTAGGCTCGTGAAAAGGCCTCCGGCATGCGAGCGGCACGGCCTGAGTCCAGGTTGATGCACACATAGTCGGTTCGGGCCCGCGCCAGCGTCTCTCCGTCTGGCGCGCGCCTGACCTGAAAGCGGCGCTCGACCCGCAATTTCGCATCCGTGCCCACTATCCATGTACCGACCACGACGCGATCACCCTGGACCGCGGCGCGCTGATAGTCGATTTCGGTTCTGTGAGCCGCCATCCCGCGGCGAATGCGAACGCATTCCTCCAAAGAGATGCCCAGGGCTGCCGAATGCGACCACGCGACTCGATCGAACCAGGAGAGATAGACGGCATTGTTGACGTGGTCGTACGCGTCAATGTCAGTTGCGACGACCTCGAGTGTCACGACATGCGGATTGGGGAAATCCCAGTCAGCTGCCTGCATGCTCACGCGCTATGGCCCTGTAACCAACATCTCGGCGGAATTGCGCGCCGGGCCAGCTGATCGAGTCGACCAGTCCATACGCCTGCGCCTGGGCTGCGCTCACCGTCGATCCGAGTCCTACGGCGCAAAGGACACGCCCCCCGTTGGTTACGACCCGTCCCGACTGTACCCGCGTTCCAGCGTGGAAGACCTTACCGGGCAATATCGCAGCGCGATCCAGGCCTTCGATAACGTCGCCCTTGCGCACCTCTTCCGGATAACCCGCGGCCGCCATCACGACGCCCAATGCCGCCTGCTGATCCCACTCTGCAGTGACAGTATCCAAGCGGCCTTCCAACGCTGCCTCGCACAATGCGGTGAGGTCGGAGCGCAACCGCATCATGATGGGCTGCGTTTCGGGATCGCCAAACCGGCAGTTGAATTCGAGCACGTTGGGTGTGCCGTCCGGTGCAATCATGATGCCGGCATAGAGGAAGCCGGTATATGGCATGCCGTCGGCGGCGAGGCCGCGGATCGCAGGCTCCATCACTTCCTTCATAATGCGTGAGTGCATCGCGTCAGTGACGACTGGCGCGGGCGAATACGCACCCATGCCGCCCGTGTTGGGCCCGTGATCTGCGTCGCGCAACCGCTTGTGATCCTGGGAAGTCGCGAACGGCAGGATGTGTTTGCCGTCTGCCATAACGATGAAGCTCGCTTCCTCGCCTGGCAGGAACTCTTCGACGACGACCACATGGCCAGCATCGCCAAACTGTCCGGCAAACATCTCCTGCGCAGCCGCAACCGCACTCTGCGTGGTGTCTGCTATGACTACGCCCTTTCCAGCAGCGAGCCCGCTTGCCTTGATGACAATGGGTGTCCGCTGCCGGCGCACGTACTCCGGATCGAATGTTTCGCGAGTGAACGTGGCGTAGCTCGCCGTCGGAATCCCATGCCGGCGCAAAAACTCCTTCGTGAAGGCTTTCGAGCCCTCGAGTTGTGCAGGCGCGCGCTGCGGCCCGAAACACTTGAGCCCGGCCCTGATGAATTCATCGACGACGCCAGCAACGAGAGGCGCTTCGGGCCCGACGATCGTAAGGTCGACACGCTCGGAGCGTGCGAGTGCAACCAGGCCCGGTATGTCTTCCGCGCCGATGTTGACGTTGCGAACCTTGGGCTCAGTGGCGGTGCCTGCGTTGCCCGGGGCGACCAGGACTTCGGTTACTCGTGCTGCAGAGGCGCACTTCCAGGCCAGCGCGTGCTCGCGGCCACCGCCACCGATGATGAGTACCTTCATCCTAATGGCGGAAGTGGCGCATGCCGGTGAAGACCATGGCTATGCCATGCTCGTCGGCCGCGGCGATGACTTCAGAATCCTTTTTCGAGCCACCGGGCTGTATGACCGCGCGTATGCCGTACTCCGCTGCTACGTCGAGGCCATCACGGAATGGGAAAAATGCATCGGAGGCCATAACAGATCCGGACACTTCGAGCTGCTCGTCGGCGGCTTTCATTGCGGCAATGCGGGTTGAGTAGACGCGACTCATCTGGCCCGCACCAACGCCGATCGTCATGCGCTGCTTCGCAAAGATGATCGCATTAGATTTCACGAACTTACATACGCGCCAGGCAAACTGCAGATCGACGAGCTCCACAGCCGTGGGTTTGCGCCGCGTCACGACCTTCAGATCGGACTCAGCAACAGCGCCCGTATCGCGCGTTTGCACAAGCAGGCCGCCCGTCACGCTGCGGTACTCAAACTCACCGCTCGGCGACCGGCTCAGATCGCCCAGCTCCAACACTCTTACATTGGGCCTGCTGGCCAGCACGCGCGCCGCTTCCGCCGAGACAGATGGAGCCGCCAGCACTTCAACGAACTGCCGGTCGATGATGGCGGCAGCGGTCGTCGCATCCAGCTCGCGGTTGAAAGCAATTATCCCGCCAAAGGCGGAGGTGGGATCCGTGCGATGCGCACGGTCATACGCTTCGAGTGGCGTTGCGGCGACGGAAACACCGCAGGGATTCGCGTGCTTCACGATCACACAGGCCGTCTCTTCGAATTGGCGCACGCATTCAATCGCGGTATCCGCATCCGCTATGTTGTTGAATGACAGGTCCTTTCCCTGCAACACCCGGGCTGCGGAAATACTCGCGCCCCGGGGGACGGGATCTCGATAGAACGCAGCCTGCTGATGCGGGTTTTCTCCATAACGCAGGTCCTGCGCCTTGTCGAACACCAGCGGGAGCGTGCCTGGGAATCGATTCTCTGGCACGTTGTGGATTAAACCAAGATAGCTTGCGACCATGGTGTCGTAGCGTGCGGTATGCGCAAAGGCCTTCGCCGCAAGCCGTGACCGCGTCGCCAGCGTCGTGCCACCCTGCGCTTCCAACTCGTCGAGAACTACCTGGTAATCGACGGGATCGACGGCGACCGCAACGGCTTCGTGGTTCTTGGCTGCTGCACGCAGCATCGCGGGCCCGCCAATGTCGATGTTCTCGATCGCTTCCGGATAGCAGCAGCCAGGCCGGGCCACCGTCTCGGCGAATGGATAAAGATTCACCACCAGCAGATCGATGGGCTCGATCTCGTGCAGCGCCATGACAGCTTCGTCAACACCGCGGCGGCCGAGGAGTCCCCCATGGATCTTCGGGTGCAGCGTTTTGACGCGGCCACCCATGATCTCGGGAAATCCTGTGTAGGTCGAAACTTCGCGCGCCGCTACGCCGTTGGCGGCCAGCAGCTTCGCCGTGCCACCGGTCGAAAGTATCTCGATGTTGCGTTTTGCCAGCGCACGTGCAAGCTCGACGATGCCGGTTTTATCGGATACGGAAAGAAGCGCGCGGCGAACGGGCAACACGCTAGGCGCTTCCAGACAGGCCCAGTTCCTTCAACTTCTTGCGCAAGGTCCCGCGGTTGATTCCCAGAATGCCGGCGGCGCGGCTCTGGTTACCTTCCGCATAGTCCAGCACGACGCGGAACAACGGCTCTTCGACCTCGCGCAGCACGAGATCGTACAGATGCGATGGCCTGTGACCATTCAGACTGGTGAAGTAATCGCTCAGTGCACGCTCAGCGTGATTGCGCAGAGGCAATTCTCTGGCGCTCAACCGGACACTGGAGTCCCCCCGGGATCGACTCTTCTTTTTTGCTGTCATGTAAGGTCCCCACAAAATCCAATCGTCTCATCAGCTGGCAAGCGTACCAGCCGGGGCGTTCAGGCCCCTCTCCACCCAGTCCTCCAGGTGGTCGTGCGCGAGCGCAAACTGCGCGGAGGTCGTCGCAGCGGCCATCAGACTGCGGCGTATCTGCGCCGAATCTGCCAGCAACTGTTCGCAATACCAGCCAAGATGTTTGCGCGCGATCCGGACTCCGCTGTCTTCGCCGTAGAATGCGTACAGGGAGCCGAGATGTCCGAGAATAATATCACGCACCTCTGTGCGCGATAGCGCCGGAGCCTCATTTCCTGCTTCGATGTATGTGTTGACAGATCGGAATATCCATGGCGCGCCATGACTCGCGCGCCCCAGCATTACTCCGTCAGCACCCGTGAAATCAAGCACCTCGCGCGCCTTTTGCGGTGTCTCGATGTCACCGTTGGCGAATATCGGAATCCCAACCACGGATTTTATATTGCGGATCGTCTCGTATTCGGCCGCGCCTTCATAAAAGTCCGCACGCGTGCGGCCATGGACTGCGAGTGCCTTGATGCCGCTGGCCTCGGCGATGCGCGCGATCTGCACGCCGTTACGATTGTTACGATCCCATCCGGTGCGGATCTTCAGCGTGACCGGCACGCTCACTGCGTTGACCACGGCCTCGAGAATTCGCGCAACGAGCGGCTCATCCTTCAGTAGCGCGGAGCCGCACAGCTTGCCGCAGACTTTTTTTGCCGGACATCCCATGTTCAGATCGATGATTTGGGCGCCGAGATCCACGTTGAGCCGGGCGGCTTCCGCAAGTGCTTGACTGTCGGAGCCCGCGAGCTGCACGACACGCGGCTCGGGCTCGCCTTCATGGCTCATGCGCAGGCGTGATTTAGGCGTGTTCCACAGTCGCGTATCGGAGGTCAGCATTTCTGAGGCTGCCAGTCCCGCTCCAAGCTGGCGGCATAGAATTCGAAACGGCCGGTCTGTCACGCCGGCCATTGGCGCAAGAACAACCGGTGACGGCAATAAGTAGTTTCCGATTTGCATGTTGTGACGGTTCAGCGTGCGGCGTCGTTCGCGCAGGAAATTCCGCCGCCTGGAGCGGGCAGGCACGCGTCGATCTCGAATCCGACTGCGTTTGAGCCAGGGTCCACGAACGTCATTTCCGCATCAATACGCTGTCCCGCAGATAAAAGCGAGGAACGAGGTATCGCGCGCGGTAGATAGGACTGTGGAGATACGTCTTGCGAGGCAATACGATTTCCAAAACGATCTTGAAGCGTGACACGAAGTAGCGGCAACGGCTGTGCCTGGCGCGCACTATTCTTGACGCTTGCGCGCACGGTGATCTGACCGGGAGCATCGGCGGCCGTGGAAGCACCCAGTTGGCGCACTTCATAGGCGGTAAGATCCCAACGCGGCACGAGCGGTATGCCGAGGACGGCATATATCGATGTCAGCGGGCCATTGAGCGTCGCAGTCGCAGCCAGATCGTGCCTGTAGTGGTGCACGACCTGGATCGTCAACACTAGAAGCAACAGCAGACTGCCCGTTGTCCACATACCGGCGAAGAAGGATGTTGGTTCCTCGAGCCGCGCGTCCTCGCGGCTTTGGCCGAACTCGGACAAAGGTGTGCGTTTCCTCTGAACGAGAGCTGCGCGAATGGCCTGAGTTGTCTCGAGCGCCGACTGCGAGGGGTCCGGTTTCAGTTTGGAGTCGGCTGCGCGCGCCTTGGCGCGCTCTGCCAGGCGCATGGGCGCGGGTGCTTGCGGCGGCTGCTCCATCGGGGGCTGCAGCACCAGTGATTGTTTTGGCGGCGGTGTTGATTTGGGTGGTGGCGGAGGGGCCGCCACCTTGGCGGCGGCCGCCGGGCTCGGAGCTGCAGGGGGCGGCGCAGGGGCGGGCTTGGGTTCCGAAAAGGCACTGAAGGTGCGGCCCGATTCCGGCGGTGTTGGATTCAGGCGCTCCAGTCGGTTGCTGGTGAGCTGATTCATGGTGGCGAGCAGATCGGGATCGATCTCTACATCCACCTGCGTATCCGTAGGGTCAAAGGCAGCCTCTTCAAACTGCTCACCGGCAGGCGCCTCGCGCTCGTCAGTGCGCGCGAGCTGCTCTTCAGCGTGAGTCGTGTCCTGCGCTTCGAGGCGGATCGCCTTGAAGGTGCCCGTGGCGGCCGTGAACTGTGGGCTGGGCGGCTGCTCTACGAAGACCTTGTTGAGGTCGGTCGCATCAGGGTTGAATTCGAGATCTTCCTCGGGAATCGAATCGTCGTCGTAGCGCTTCGGTTCAGAAGGCGGTGGCGGGGGTGGCGGCGCCTTGCGCACCGCTGAGGCCGAAGAAGGATCGGTCGGTGGGCGCAGTTTTCCCGATGCAGACGGGTCCTCGATCCGCGTCCTTCCGGTGGGTGATGGGTCCGGTGAACGCGTCCGGAACGTGCCTGACGGCTCGGGTCGTTGCTGCGTAGGCGGAGCCGCTTTAGATGTGCCAGTTTGAGCTGCGCGGGCGCCTTGCCCTGAGGACTCCGCCTGCGCCTGAGCGGCGGCAGCTGCTGCCGCGGCTTGCCGGTCTTCTGAGAGACGTGCGAGCGCGTTGAACACGTTCGAACATCGTCCGCAGCGGACGTAGCCCTGCGCGACGCGCAAATCTGCGGCGGTCACGACGAGCGTCAGTGCGCACTTCGGACAGACTGTAAACATCTTTTACCGGCGCCCGGCGCCACTAACGCAGCGCATGAGTGTTCCGCTTCCCCGCCAGACCGGCCCAACCCTCCCGAACTTCGAAGGGGTGTATATCAAACCACGCACTGTAAGCCTGTGTCACGTCGGCAGCCTCGTGTTCCAGCAGGCCCGCAAGGACGATCGAGCCGCCGCCGCGCACGAGTGTTCCGAAGCTCGACGCCAGCTCGCACAGCGGGCCCGACAGGATATTCGCCACGAGAACGTCCACGCCCTGCGGTAGTGCAGCGGCCACTTCGTATATGAAAACATGCGGCTGCACGTCGTTTGCTTCGGCATTCTGGCGGGTAGCCGTGAGCGCCTGCGGGTCGATGTCGAAGCAATGCGCCTCGCGGGCCCCCAACCTGACAGCCGCAATAGCCAGCACTCCCGATCCGCAGCCAAAATCAATAACGCGCGCCTCATCAACAATATGACGGTCCAGCCACTCGAGGCACAATGCCGTGGTGGGATGAGTTCCTGTTCCGAACGCCAGTCCCGGGTCCATCCGAACGACGACCGCACCCGCTTCGCTCACTTCCTCGTGATGCGGGCAGATCCACAAGCGCTGGCCAAAACGCATGGCGTGGAAATCGCGCAGCCACTCGCGCTCCCAAACACGATCCTCGATACGCTCGGCCTGAATGCTGCTTGCCGAAATACCGAGGTCCTCCCCCAGTGCGCCAGCGGTCTGCAGCGGGTCGCGATCATCGGCAAACAACGCCCGCAAGCGGGTGGTTGGCCAAAGCCGGAACTCACCCGGCAGCGGCTCTAGTACCGGATCATCGTGCGCATCGACAAACGTCACCGATGCCGCGCCGAGATTGAAACAGCTTTCTTCGGCCCGGTTCGGATCCAAGGGACCCAGGTCGAACGACAGCTGCCAGAAGCCCATTGCGTGCGTGCGTCTCTATCGCAGCCCCAGCCGCCGCTCGAGGTAGTGAATGTCGGTGCCGCCTTTCTGGAAGGCCGCGTGGTTGAAGATTTCCTGGTGGAGCGCCACGTTGGTCTTGATACCCTCGATGACCATTTCCGCCAGCGCATTCTTCATCCGCGCAATCGCAGCTTCGCGGCTCTCTCCGTAGGCGATGATCTTGCCCACCAGCGAGTCGTAGTTGGGGGGCACGTTGTATCCCGAATAGATGTGACTATCGACCCGCACACCCGGCCCGCCCGGTGCGTGCCAGAGTCGGATCGGTCCGGGAGACGGCATGAATGTCTTGGCGTCCTCGGCATTGATGCGGCACTCGATCGCATGACCCCGGATCTGCACGTCGCTCTGTACGTACGGCAGGCGCTCGCCAGCCGCGATCAGCAACTGCGCCTTGACGAGGTCAATGCCGGTGATCAGCTCCGTGACCGGATGTTCCACCTGGATGCGCGTGTTCATCTCGATGAAGTAGAACTCGCCATCCTCGAAGAGAAACTCCAACGTGCCGGCGCTCCTATAACCGACGGCCTTGCACGCCTCCACACAGCGGTCACCCATGATCCGCCGCTGGCGCGCAGTGATGCCCGGCGCTGGGGCCTCCTCGATGACTTTCTGGTGGCGGCGCTGCATGGAGCAGTCGCGCTCACCCAGATGAATCACGTTGCCGTGGCCATCTGCGAGCACCTGGAACTCGATATGACGCGGCCGTTCCAGGAATTTCTCCATGTAGACCTGGTCGTTGCCGAACGCCGCGCGCGCTTCGGCCTTTGTGATGCCAATGGCATTCAACAACGAGGCTTCGCTGTGCACTACGCGCATACCACGGCCGCCGCCGCCGCCCGATGCTTTGATGATGACGGGATAGCCGATATCGCGCGCGACCCGCAGGTTCTCGTCCGGATCTTCGCCGAGTGGTCCATCGGAGCCGGGCACGCAGGGCACGCCGTGCGACTTCATGACGCGGATCGCGGAAACCTTGTCCCCCATGGTGCGGATCGTTTCAGCCTTCGGTCCGATGAATACGAAGCCGCTTTTTTCCACCCGCTCCGCGAAATCTGCGTTCTCGGACAGAAAGCCGTAACCGGGATGAATGGCGACGGAGTCGGTGACCTCCGCGGCGCTGATGATCGCCGGCATGTTGAGATAACTTCCGGCTGAGGGCGGCGGCCCGATGCACACCGACTCATCGGCCAGCAGTACGTGCTTCAGGCTGTAGTCCGCCGTTGAATGCACGGCGACCGTCTTGATGCCCAGCTCGCGGCAGGCGCGCAGAATTCGCAGCGCGATCTCGCCACGGTTGGCGATGACAACCTTCTCCAGCATGGCCACGCGCTATTCGACTACGAACAAGGGCTGACCGAATTCAACTGGGTCGCCGTTGCGCGCCATGACGGAGGTGACCCGGCCGGCTTTGTCGGACTCGATCTGGTTCATCATTTTCATTGCTTCAATAATGCACAGAACCTGTCCGACCTTGATCTCGTCACCGATCTCGATGAACGGCTTCGCACCGGGCGAGGGTGCGCCGTAGAACGTACCGACCATGGGTGCGGTGATTACGTGCTCGTTGGCTTTTGCCTTGGCGATGGCGGCCTCGGCCGCCGTAGGCACTGCGGCCTTGGGCGGTGCTGCCAGGGGAGCCGCCAGTGGCAGGGCGGCCATCTGCGGTATCTGATGAGCTACGCCCGTTCCGGTCGGCATGCGGCTGATGCGCAGCGCTTCCTCGCCTTCCTTGATTTCGATCTCGGCAATGCCGGATTCCTCCAGCAGCTCGATCAGTTTCTTGATTTTTCGGATGTCCATGCTCGGGAATGCTCCCCTGTGCAATTTTTCAAAGTGTCGAGGGTATCGGGAGGCTCAGGTCAGGATGACTTGGCGAGGTGGCGCACCGCGGCGCGCACCGCCAGCTCGTAACCGAACGCACCCAGGCCGGTGATGACACCGACCGCTATGTCGGAGAAATAAGAATGGTGGCGAAAGGGCTCGCGCGCCTGCGTGTTCGAGAGGTGTACTTCCACGAACGGTAGGCGCACCGCGAGCAGCGCATCCCGCAGGGCGATGCTGGTATGGGTAAAGGCGGCCGGGTTGAATATCAGAAAACCGATGCCGGCCGCGGCGGCGCCATGGATCTTGCCGATGAGCTCAGCTTCCGAGTTGCTCTGAAAGGCGACGAGCTCGTGGCCGGCCTCGCGGGCCAGTTCCGCGGCACGCGTTTCTATCGACTCGAGCGTGTCCACTCCGTAGACCCCGGGCTCACGACTGCCGAGCAGGTTCAGATTCGGTCCGTTTAGAAGAAGCACTCGCGCCATGTCAAAAGGTCACCAGCAGCCCGGTCTTACCGGCGCGCTTCGCGCCGCTACGCTTCGCCGGTCGCCTTCGCGACCGACAGGAAAGTTGCGCGTCAGCGCATGAAAAGGTGGCGAATGTAACCTAAATCGGCGCGATTGGGGTACTTAATGAAGCTATTTGCGAAGAACGCCGAAGGCTTGATCTGCGGCGGCCTGCGGTGCTTCCCTGGCTTCTTCCTGCTGGGCCCGCTTAGCAGCAAGCGCCGACACTCCGTCCGCGATTTCCTTCTTGGCGGCGGCCAGCTCGGTGCGGCCCTTATCGATGGCCTTAACCTCATCCAGGATGAAGCGGGCTTCATCCGCGTGCAGCTCGCCGATCTTCAGAGTCACGATGCGCCCCTGGCGGTCGGCAAAAACCGTGAACGGGAAGACCGTGTCCATACCGAAGGCGGCAATGGCGTCCAGTGCATCCTGTTCGCCAACCAGTACAGGATAATCGATGCCCATCTCGCGTGCGTACTTCTGCACTGCTTCGCGGAAGTCCACGGCGATGCCAACTATTTCGAGTCCATCCCCTGCGCGTTCATGCCGCAAGGTCTTGAGTAGCGGGATCTCTCGGCGGCAGGGGGAGCACCAGGTGGCCCAGAAGTTGATCATCAGAGGCCGCCCCTTCCATTCGGACAGCGCGTGTTTCACTCCGCCGCCATCAGCCAGGGAGACGTTTGGGACATTCGTCGGGATGGCCCGCGCTGATTCGTCCCTGTTCCCTTGCTGGGTTTGCTCTGTAACAGCGGCTGGCGGCGGCGTTGGAGCCGTATCAACGACGCCTTGAGTGCGTGCAACGCGCGCCAAGTGCGCGACAAAGAACCCCGACGCGCCTCCCAAACAGACTATCGCGATGGCTAATGGCGCGCGGAGACCACCTCTCACGGTGTGTCGGGAACCGTGCTGGAGGCGCTCAGATTGGGGCTGAACGCGCGGCGCGCCAGCGAGGCGAACTCGGGTGCCTTCATGTAGCCCACAACCCGGAAGTTGCGCTTTTCTTCGCCATCGGGGCCGTAGAACGCTATGGTCGGAGGACCGAAGATGCCGAAATGCTGCAGCAACTCCTGATCCACCGGGTCGTTCTTCGTGACATCCGCGTGCAGCAGCACTGCGTTGGAAAGGGCAGCCTGCACGGTCCGGTCGCTGAAAGTGTAGCGCTCCATCTCTTTGCAGGACGTACACCAGTCCGCGTAGAAATCGAGCATCACGGGACGGCCCGCTGCTGTCGCCGCGGCCACACGCTTGTTCAGATCGTCCACTGACTTGATGGTTTCGAAGGCCAGAGCCGCCTTTTTTGTGGCGATCGCACTGGCACCGCTGCCGTTGCTGGCCCGCAGGGTACTCAGTGGCTGCAACGGGTCATTGCTGCCGGCGGCAACACCTATAAGAAGGATGATGCCGTACACGAGCGCCAGCAGTCCGGTTGCACGGACGGCAGCCGGCGCGGGACCGCCATCACGAGCCTTGAGCGCAAATACCCAGAAGCCGGCGATGACCGCGAGCGCGGACCACAACAGCATTCCGCCAGCCGCCGGTATCAACGGCTGCAGGAAATAAATGGCAATGCCGAGAAACAGTACGCCGAAAAGAGCCTTCACCGTGTCCATCCAGGGACCGACCTTCGGTAAGAGCGATCCGGCCGAAGCTCCAACGATGAGCAGGGGAACACCCATTCCCAAGCCGGTGGCATAGAGCGCGGCGGCTCCGCGGGCGACCTTGCCGGTTTGGCTTATGACTGACAGGGCGGCTATCAGTGCAGGTGCGACACATGCAGTGACGACGAGGGCTGACAGTGCACCCATGACGAAGCAGCCGAGATAGCTCCCGGACTTCTGCCGGTTGCTGACATCCGTGAGGCGGGTTTGCAGGGCGCTCGGCATCTGCAGCGTGTAAGCCCCGAACATGGCGAACGCCAACGCCACGAACAGAGCGACGAAAAGGATGATGATCCAGGGCTGTTGGAAGAACGCCTGCGGGGCTTGCTTGAAGGCGAGTACGAAAGCGGCGCCGGCAGCGGCGTAGGTCAGGGCCATACCCTGTACGTACGTGAATGCCAGTGAGAAACCATGCCCGGCGGTTACCTTTTCGCCTTGGCCGACGATGATGCCCGACAGGATCGGGATCATGGGCAGTACGCAGGGTGTCAGCGATAGCAGCAATCCGATGCCGAAGAAGGTCGCGAGTACGGCGACGATGTTGCCGTCGCGAATGAGGGAGGCGAGCTGGTCTTGCTCGGAGACAAATGTGCCGGTGGAGGCGGCGAGGGCGGTGCCTGAAGCGGTCGAGTTGGCGGCGGGCCCGGTGGCGTTGGGTGCCGAGTCGTTGGCCGCCGAGTTGGCGGCTCCCGCGCCACTGCCCACGGCGCCTGCGCCGCTCGGGGCGAGGCCTGACGACGACACGGTGCCGGCGGGGGCGCCCGACGATGTTGATCCTGCCGCGGCGCCGGTGCCGGGCAGCATGACGTTGACTGTCTTGGTGATCGGCGGATAGCACAGGCCTGCGGTCGCGCAGCCCTGGTAGGTGATCTTGAGAGGTACCGCGAGCTGACCGCCACCCGAGCGGGCTACTGATATCGAGCCCACGATGTCGTGGTGATAGACCTCCTGCTTGCCGAAGTACTCATCGACCTTCGTTTCGCCGGTGGGCAGCACAAGCTCGCCGAGCTTCGCCGAGTCGCCGTCGCTCGAGGCTTTTATGCGCGCTCGGTAAAGGTAGTAGCCGTCGGTGATACCCCAGATGAGACGGATCTTGTCCGGGCCTTCTGGCAGTGCACTGAAATGGAACGCCTCATCGGGCGGCAGGAAATCCGGCTCGTTCGAGGAAAGTCCCTTACCCGCGCCGAGGGCGGTCTCGATGCCGGTGGCTGCCTTGCCGGCGGCGGGGCTGGCCGGCGCAGGTCCTGCCACCAGTAGAAACATGGTCAGAAACAAAGGCATGCGATGGTAGAAGAGTGTCATCGGGGGCGTGCTCATGAATGCGATTCTGGTAGGTGGCTGACCGCATCGCCAGCGGTTTGACCGCACAACACAGAAAAAACTTCGCCCCCGGCTTGAATTTACAGGGTTGCCCACTATCATTAGCAGCCACCGGGGGTGAGTGCTAACAGACTCCTGGGTTGCAATTTTTCAAACCAATTCAGCACCTTATTAAGGAGCGACATCCATGAAGATACGTCCTCTTCATGACCGCGTCATCGTGAAGCGCCTGGAGGAGGAACGCACCTCTCCGGGCGGCATCGTCATTCCCGATACCGCGGCCGAAAAGCCAGTGCAGGGAAAGATCGTAGCGGTCGGCAAAGGCAAGATTCTCGAAGACGGCCAGGTCCGTCCCCTCGACGTCAAGATCGGCGACAAGATCCTCTTCGGCAAGTACAGCGGGACTGAAGTTCGCGTGGAAGGCGAAGAGCTGGTCGTGATGCGCGAAGAAGACGTTATGGCCGTGATTGAGCCCAAGTAAGAAGGATCACGACAATGGCAGCAAAAGAAGTCCGATTCAGCGACGACGCACGCCAACGCATGTTCAAAGGCGTGAATGTCCTCGCTAATGCCGTCAAGGCAACACTGGGTCCAAAAGGCCGCAACGCGGTGCTCGAGAAGAGCTTCGGCGCCCCCACCATCACGAAGGATGGTGTGTCGGTCGCGAAGGAAATCGAGCTGAAGGACAAGTTCGAGAACATGGGCGCGCAGATGGTGAAGGAAGTCGCTTCCAACACGTCTGACGAGGCTGGCGACGGTACGACCACCGCCACCGTGCTCGCTCAGGCCATCATCCGCGAAGGCCTCAAGGCAGTCGCTTCCGGCCGCAACCCGATGGACGTCAAGCGGGGCATCGATAAGGCAGTGACCAGTGCCGTCGAGGAGCTGAAGAAGCTCTCCAAGCCGTGCAAGGACTCGAAGGCCATCGCGCAGGTCGGAACGATCTCAGCGAACTCCGACGAGTCGATCGGCAAGACCATCGCCGATGCGATGGAGAAGGTCGGCAAGGAAGGCGTGATCACCGTTGAGGAAGGTTCCGGTCTCGACAACGAGCTGGAAGTGGTCGAAGGCATGCAGTTCGACCGCGGCTACCTGTCGCCGTATTTCATCAACAACCCGCAGAACCAGACGGCCGAGCTCGAGAAGCCGTTGATTCTTCTGGCTGACAAGAAGATCTCCAATATCCGCGAAATGCTGCCCCTCCTCGAGGGTGTGGCGAAGGCCGGCCGTCCGCTGCTGGTCATTGCGGAAGATGTCGAAGGCGAAGCGCTCGCGACTCTCGTCGTGAACAACATCCGCGGCATCCTCAAGGTGTCGGCTGTGAAGGCGCCGGGCTTCGGCGATCGCCGCAAGGCCATGCTGCAGGACATCGCTGTCCTGACCGGTGGCACGGTGATCTCGGACGAGGTGGGCCTGTCGCTGGAGAAGGCGACGCTCAACGACCTGGGCGATGCGAAGAAGATTGTGGTCGAGAAAGAAAACACCACCATCATCGACGGCGCCGGCAAGGCCTCCGACATCAAGGCACGTATCGAGTCGATCCGTCAGCAGGCTGAGGAAGCCACTTCGGACTACGACAAGGAAAAGCTGCAGGAGCGCGTTGCCAAGCTCTCCGGCGGTGTTGCCGTGATCAAGGTTGGCGCTGCCACCGAGATCGAGATGAAGGAAAAGAAGGCTCGCGTCGAAGACGCTCTGCACGCGACCCGTGCGGCCGTCGAAGAAGGCGTGGTACCGGGCGGTGGTGTTGCCCTGATCCGTGCGCAGAAGAGTCTCGATAAGCTCGAAGGCTCGAATGAAGACCAGCAGGTCGGCATTCGCATCCTGTCTCGCTCGATCGAGGAGCCGCTGCGTCAGATCGTGGACAACGCTGGCGACGACCCGGCCGTGATCCTCAACCGCGTGAAGGAAGGCAAGGGCTCCTTCGGCTACAACGCGGCGACGGGAGAGTTCGGTGACATGCTCGACGCGGGCATCCTGGACCCGACCAAGGTCACGCGCCTCGCGCTGCAGAACGCGGCCTCCGTTGCCGGTCTGTTGCTGACGACAGAGGTGATGATTGCCGAGGCTCCGAAGGATGAGGAGCACAGCCATGGCGGCATGCCGCCGGGCGGCATGGGCGGAATGGACATGTAGTCCCCCCTCTAAAGGGATATCGAATCTGTAACACAACATCGATAAGCTACTCAGGACGGTTAAGGGTTGTGCCGCGCCCCCTAAGTGCGGCGTAACCCCGAAAGACGCGGAACAAGACCCCCTATTCCGCGCATTATTGAAACCCCGCTTCGGCGGGGTTTTTTTTTGATTGGCTCGAAATGCCTGCGGCATTTCGAGCAGGCCAAAGGACGTTTGTTGCGCGCGATACAGATGGCCGCTCAGACAGCGGCGGGGCGGCACGGTAGCAATTCGTTAAGGTGCCATTAAGGTTCGCGCGGGGGCGTTCCCGGTGCGCTGGGTGTTGGTGTGTCGCCGTCCGCCAACATACAGTGTAGTAATCCAACATAAATCCAACTTTGTCGGTGTCGGGAGACGCTTTTTGCGTCGCTGTCAACCCCCGATAGGGCTTACCGTTGGCTGCACGGGACCCCTCTCGGAGATCAATACAATGTTCGGATCGAAAACGATGCGCGGCTCGCTGGCGGGGCTCGCCGCCTGCGGCATGCTGCTGTTGGCAGGCTGCGGTGACGGCATGAGCAGCGGAATGGGCAACACGGGCCCCTCGGCCTGCAGTGGTTCGATGAGCTGCGGCGCCTCCATGGTCACGCTGACCGACGCCAAAGGCGACTTCCTCAGCTATACGGTCAACCTGACATCCTTACAGCTCCAGACGGCGGCCGGAGCGTCGGTTGAAACGATGCCAGCGGTGACGAAGGTCGACTTCGCGCAGCTCGTTGATCTCACCGAGGTCCTCAGCGCGGGGCAGATTCCCGCGGCGGAATATGTCAGCGCGACACTGACTCTGGATTATACCGGCGCGAATATCACGGCCGATGATGGCGCCGGCGCTGCGGTCGCACTGAAGCCGCTCGATGCCAAGGGCGCGGCGCTGACCGGTCCTGTGACGGTATCCATCAAACTGGATAACGCCAATCACCTGCGGATTTCCCCAGGGCGCACTGGCCGCCTGGCGTTCGATTTCAACCTCGCAGCATCCAACACCGTGGATCTGACGGCTGCGACGGTTACCGTGTCGCCCACATTGGTTGCGACCGTCGTGCCCTCCGACAACAAGCAGATTCGCGTGCGCGGCGGCCTCGTGAGCGCCAGCACCACTGCCAACGACTTCGTGTTGAATGTGCAGCCGTTCCACGACCAGTCCAAGACCACGGGCCAGTTGACTGTGGGCGTGGCCACCACGACGACCTATCAGGTCAACGGGATGGCATATGTCGGCGCCGCGGGTCTTGCGGCAGTCGCCGCTCTGCCCGCGGATACCATGGTGGCCGCATTCGGTACGCTGCAAAAGGACACCCAGACGTTCACGGCTGCAGCGGTGTTGGCCGGTACCAGCCTCGAGAATCCCTCCAAGGACATGGTCTCGGGTACCGTCATCGCCCGCAGCGGCAACACTCTGACTCTGCGCCGCGCCACTGTCTGGTGGCATGGTGGTGGCGATTTCGAGTCCGAGCACCATGACGTGACAGTGACTGTGGCGGATGCCACTGCCGTCACCAAAGAGGGTGCGATGGGTACCTTCACGATCGCCGACATCTCGGTGGGTCAGCACATCGATGCTTTCGGTATGGCGAGCACTGCGGGTGCCATGAGCGGCACCGCCGGTGACAAGATGCTCGATGCCACTGCTGGCGCGGTGAGACTCGAAATGACTGCGGCCTGGGGTGTTGTAACCAGCCTTGCAGCCGGCAGCATGACCGTGAAACTGCAGTCGCTCGACGGCCTTCCGGTGAGCGCATTCAACTTTGCGGGCACCGGCGCGAGCACCGCTACAGATGCGGCTGCCACAGCCTATGTCATCGACACAGGCACGCTCAGTCAGACCGGGCTGGCGATGAATGCGCCGGCTCGCGTGATGGGCTTTGTGACCCCCTTCGGCAAGGCGCCGCCGAATTTCACCGCGCACACGCTCGTCAACTTCTCCGGAGTGCCGCAGGCTCTGCTGATCGATTGGACGCAGAAGGGATCGGCTACTGCGTTCACGGGGCTCACGGCTACCAGCACCTCGTTGCAACTCGATCTGGCGGGAGTGGGCAAGCTGCATCTGATTCAGACCGGGCCTGCGCAGCTCGACCTGACAACACTCGCCACGCCGCCCACGATTGCGCCGGCCATGGCCGCGGCCAACGAGGTCTTCGCGATCGCTCACCGCGGAAAATATAAGGTCGAAAACTTCAATACGTTCACGGCCTTCGTCGCGGCGCTCGCGGCCGACCTGACCCCAACCGCAACGGTCGCCGATCTCGCGGCGACTGGACAATATGACAGCGCGGCAAACACATTCACGGCGAACCGGATTGCGGTGCTGATCAACGATTGAGCGGGCATGATATGTTCTGCCGCAATGCTTGAGCATTCGAGCCGCCCCGTATTCACGCGGGGCGGCTCGAAGCGGGAGAGTGTCATGCCAACTATTGTTAAACCGATCTGTATCACGGCGCTGGTACTGGCGCTGGGCGCCTGCTCCAAACTCGGAATGGGCCAGGATGAGATGGCCTGGGCGCGCGAGGCGCTCGATCGCAACGAGCACCTGCAGGTAGTTGCGTCCGATAGCCAAGCGAAGACCTTCACGGTGCGCATGAAGGATTCGGGCCAACTGGTTGTCATCCCGATCGATCAGGTTGTTGCCGGACCGGGCGGCGTCGCCGAGGCGCCAGCCAAGCAGGTGGCCACATCGCCGCCCGCCGAGAGCCCGGCTGAAGCGCCAGCGCCGCAGTCAACAGCTCCAGAGCCCGCATCCGCGCCCGCCAGCACACCGGCTTCGGCGCCTGCTCCCGCGCAAGGGACCGGTAGCTCTACCGTGGCTTCGGCTGGGGAGCCGGCGCGTTCCGGGAGCCGCCAGCCGGCTTCTGAAGAGTCCTACGGGCAGTCGGCCAGCCCTGGCGAAGCGGCCGCGCCTGCGGAAGTGAAAGGCCCGCATGCCGAATCGGCAGCCAATGCAAAGGCCGGCAGTGTGTTGGCGTCCGGACCTGGTTACAGCATCAAGGCCAGCGGACCAAAGGCGGGTCCCTCGCGTCCCTCGCCGGTAACTGCAGCGCAAGGGACACTCGAGCGACTGCACGATCCCATCATTTGTCAGGGCTCGCGACTTTTACATATTGACAATCGCAATCTGGAATTCGATGGTGATGCCATTACAGCCGAGAATGGCTGTGAAATTCACATCACGAACACGCACATCAGCGCGAAAGGGATAGGGGTTCTGGCCCGTGCGGCGAATGTCCACATCAAGAACAGCGAGATCGACGGCGCCTCCGGGGCAGTCGATGCGTCTGATGGAGCACAGGTGTATGCCGAGTCCTCCCGCTTCAAGGGTTTGACACGGCGTCTGGAGAGCTCCGCATTTCACGATCTGGGTGGCAATGTCTGGAACTGACGGGGGAAGTTCTCGCAGCTGTTGAATCGGCTCCCCCGGCGATTCGCGAGTCGCTGCCGCTGGTATTTGCCGCGAGTGACTTTGTCGCGCAGACCTGTACGCGCGACGAACGGCTGCTGGCCGACCTGATCTCCCAACACGACCTACAGCGACGGCTTTCGGCTGCTGATATAGCTGCGCGAGCTCCACAGTTCGACAGTGGTACCGCAGTTGCGGAGGCGCAGCTCCTTATGGAGCTACGCAAGTGGCGCCGCCGCGAGATGGTCCGGATCGCGTGGCGCGATCTGGCTGGATGGGCTCACCTCGAAGAAACACTGGCTGATCTGACGTCCTTTGCTGACGCAGCTATCCGTATAGCGTGCGAGTTCGCGCGACGTCCACTCGTTGCGCGCTATGGAGAGCCGTGCTCAGAAGGCGGGGATATACAACCGCTGGTGACTGTTGCAATGGGCAAGCTCGGGGGCGGCGAGCTCAATTTCTCATCTGACGTTGACCTGGTGCTGCTCTTTCCCGAGCACGGCGAAACGAATGGTGCGCGGCCTATTGCCAACGAGGAGTTCTTCACCCGCCTGGGGCAGGGGCTCGTTCGGATGTTGGAAACGCCGACACCGGACGGAATCGTTTTGCGTGTGGATATGCGGCTGCGGCCTTTCGGCGACAGTGGGCCGCTGGTCGCGAGCTTCGCATCGTTTGAGGACTACCTGCCTCGGCATGGCCGTGACTGGGAGCGCTATGCGTACGTCAAGGCACGGGCAGTCACGGCGCCGGGACGCTACGAGGAAATCAATGCATCCGCGGTACGCCCGTTTGTCTATCGGCGGTATCTGGATTTCGGTGTATTCGAAAGCTTGAGGGAGATGAAGGCGCTGATTGCCCGCGAGGTCGAGCGGCGCGAGCTTGCAGAACACGTGAAACTCGGGCCGGGCGGTATTCGCGAGATCGAGTTCATCGTTCAGGCGTTCCAACTCATCCGCGGCGGCCGGGATAGACGCCTGCAGACGACCTCGCTGTTAAGAGCGCTCGAGATTCTCGGCGAGACCCGCTTGCTGCCTCCGAATGTAGTGGCCGAACTGCGTGCCGCCTATGTCTATCTTCGCCGCTTGGAAAACCGGCTGCAGATGCTCGCGGACGCCCAGGTTCACCAGCTTCCGGAAGATGCGGTTTCGAGACAGCGGATTGCTGCTGCGATGGGCGCTCCAGACTGGGCCGCCCTGTTGCGGGAGTTGGATCAACATCGGGCGCGCGTGAGTAGTCACTTCCGTTTCGTGGTATTTGGCGGTGGCGATGCGGATCGCGGTTCGGTCAAGATCGACCTCGGGCGCTTCTGGGATTCGCAGGCGGAAACGGCTGCGCTGGTGGAGTCGTTGTCGCGCGCGGGTTTTGCCGAGGCGCAGGAGGCCTCGCGCATCCTGCTCGAGCTGCGGTCGTCTTCGCTCGTTCGCAAGCTCGATGAGCCAGGCCGGAAGCGGTTGCAGAGTCTCCTGCCCGCGCTGCTCGCGGACATCGCTGCCGCCCCGCTCGGCGCGGCGAGTGGTGCCCAGCTGGCTGTCCTGCGCCGCATTCTCAGCATCATCGAGTCCATCGGGCAGCGCTCAGCGTATTTCGCGCTGTTGCAGGAAAGCTCCGTCGCGCGGGCACGCCTGGTTGAGTTATGCGGGCACGGCGATTTTCTCGCCCAACAGATCGCGTCCTATCCTCTCTTGCTGGACGAGTTGATTGACGAGCGCCTGCTGTCGGACGTGCCCGGGCGGGCGGAGCTGGCGCGGGAGCTCGCTTTGCGCACGCAACTCGTCCATGACGATGATCCCGAGCATCAGGTCGAGGCGCTGCGGCACTTTCAACGGGCCGCGATTTTCCGGGTGGGGGTTGCCGATCTCACGGGCCGCCTGCCCGTGATGCACGTAAGCGATCGATTGACGGACATCGCCGAGTTGATTGTCGAGCGCGCGATGCAACTGGCCTGGCAGCAGATGACGGCGCAATTCGGCGTGCCGATGTGCGGCGAGGGTCCGGATCGCCGCCCAGTCAGGGTTGCGGCAGCGGGGTACGGCAAGCTGGGTGGGATGGAGCTGGGGTATTCCTCGGACCTGGACCTGGTGTTTCTGCACGATTCGCGCGGCGAGCGGCAGGAGACCGAGGCAGCCCGGGCGGACGCGGCTGGCGCGGTCCGGCCCATCGACAACCAGGTGTTTTTCCTGCGGCTCGCGCAGCGGATAGTGCATTTGCTGACGATGCATTCCTCGGCTGGGCGGCTCTATGAGGTTGACGTTCGCCTCAGGCCCAGCGGTAAGGGTGGGATGCTGGTGACGAGTATCCGCGCGTTCGCGGAGTATCAGCGGCTGGAGGCTTGGACCTGGGAGCACCAGGCGCTGCTTCATGCCCGGTCGGTGGCGGGTGCGCCTGAGTTGCGGGCCGAGTTCGAGGAGGTGCGCCTCGACGTGCTGTGCAATCACGTCCGGCGGGACAGCCTGCGGACGGAAGTGCGGACGATGCGCGAGCGCATGCGCAAGGAGCTGTCGCGGGCCAAGGAGGGGCGGTTCGATATCAAGCAGGATGCCGGTGGGGTCGCTGATATCGAGTTCCTGGCGCAATACTGGGCGCTGCGGTGGGCGAAGGAGTATCCGCCGGTGGTGATGTTCTCGGACACGATCCGCCAGCTCGAATCGGTCGCCTCGGCCGATCTGGTGCCCCAGGTGACCGTTGACCTGCTGATTATCGCCTACCAGGCGTACCGGGCCCGCACCCACCACCTGTCGCTCATGAACGAAGCCCCCCTGGTGCCCGTGGCTGAATTCGTTACCGAGCGGGCGGCCGTCACCCGGATCTGGAATCGGGCCATGGCCGACGATCCCACCGTATAATCCACGCTCACCTTTTTGCCGAAAGATCACTCATGGCCGCGACGACCAAGCCGCTGATCCAGCCGAATGCCCAGAACCAGTACGATGTCACGGACGAGGATCTGCCGTTGTCCTGCCCGATGCCGCAGATGTATCTGTGGAATTCCCATCCTCGCGTGTACCTGCCGATCCAGCAGACGGGGTGGGCGAAGTGCCCCTATTGCGGGGCTGAGTACACGCTCAAATCCTGACCGTCAGACGGGCTCTTTGGGGCCGCCGGCACGATAGGGCTTGTAGGACTTTTCCTCGACGATTCTCGAGCCAAGCGCGAGATTCACGCGCTTCTTGATGACTGCGCGCTCGTCGTTGTACATGTAGACCGCGCGGGCCAGCTCGATGAAGTCGCGGTCGAACATCTGCTGGGCTTCTTTCTCGCGGATCCGGTCCTCGATATCCCACAGGCGCTCGTTGACATCGTGCAGCGCGCGCTCGTCAGCGGATATGTTGCCCGCCGCGCACCCGCTGTCGCGCCAGGTTTTCTCCAGCAGCCCGAGTTCGAGCCGGACGTTGCCAACCTTGGCGGGATCGGTGATCCGTGCGGACTTGATTCGCAGGATGGTGATCTTGTCCAGCAGTTCGCCGGGCGATACGGGGACGAGCACGTCGTTCATGACGCTATCGTAACAACTCGTCGATCTTTGCGGTGACTTGCGGGACGGTGATGAGCTCCATTACACCGGGCTCCTCGATCTTGCGCGTCCAGGGCAAGCCGCCCGGGGTCTTGCCGCAGAACCGCACGGCAGCCTGAGCGTAAGCATCGACACACCATTGCCGCGACAAGTATGGGCCGCTGCGCGCCAGGTTCGTCGCCGCGTAAAGCCCGATCACAGGTGTGCCAACCATGGTGGCCATGTGAACCGGCCCCGAGTCCGGTGCAAGCAGCACCGTGGCACGGCTCAGCAGAGCGAGCAGTTGGGGCAGGGTGTCTTTTCCAACTTGGTTGATCACCTGGGTTTTCGAATCCAGCCGACTCTCGATCGCTATACCGGTTTCGCGTTCCAGGCGCGTCGGCCCTCCCGCCAGGATCACCCGCATGCCGTGCGCGCGGAAGGCGTAGTCCGCTACCGCCGCGTACTTTTCAGGTGCCCAGTTGCGCAGTGTGTGACTCGAGCAGGGGCTGATGACGAGTGTGGGCTGAGAATCGGGGATGAGTGTTTCGGCGTACTCGAGGGCATCGGGAGGCAGTGGTACATCCCACCGCAGAATGCGCTCCCGCACGCCAAGAGCGGCAACGAAGCCAAAAAAACTGTCGAGCACATGCTCGCGGGAATGTGGAGCGATCTGCGCATTGGTAAACAGCCATTGCAGCTCACGGGCGCGTGCACGGTCGAAGCCTACTTTGATGGGAGCCGTCACTTGATACGCCAGTGCGCTTGCGCGAATCGCAAGCTGCATGTGGAGCAGCACGTCGAATTGTCGAGCCTGCAGCTGTTCGCGCAAATTGCGCAACCCCGACAACCCGGCACGCTTGTCTACGGTGATAAGCTCGACACCTTCGATGAGTTTCATGAGACGGGCTTCAGTCTTGCCGATGATCCAGGTCAGCTGTGTGGTGGGCCATACATGCTGTAACGTACGGATGATGGGCACGATGTGGCACGTATCGCCGATTGCCGACAATCTCAGGATGCAGATGCTTCGAGGCGGTTCGGCGAGAGGTAACATGTAAGGGCTGAAGAAGTTGCGCGCAGCGCGTGATAAGGGGTTAAAGGATGGCGGGGCGGTGGGCGCTCGGTTCTGAGGTGAAGCATAGCGCCTTGCCTGGCGGCGCGATGCTATACGACGGCTCCCGCGTGGGCAATTTGGGTGCTGCGTGGTTCGATCCGGAGCATTGGACGGCGCGCGGGGAGGTCGAAGGCACTGCGCGCGGCCGGGGCGCGGCGCTTTACATCAAGACTGACGGCAAGAAATTTGTGCTGCGGCATTACCGGCGCGGCGGCCTGGTGGCACGCTTTTCCAGTGACCGATACTTCTGGCAGGGTCCCGAGGAGACGCGGCCGTTTGCGGAATGGCAGCTCACCTACCGCCTACATCGCGCAGGGTTGCCGGTCCCCGCACCGCTTGCGGCGCGTTATCAACACGAGGGTATGACCTACACCGGTGACATCATCACCGAGCGTCTCAACACTGTAGGTTCGCTTGCCGAGTGCCTCGCTACGGGTGCGCTTTCCATCCTGACGTGGATCGCCATAGGTCGTTGTATTCGACGCTTCCATGACCTGGGTGTGTGTCATGCGGACCTCAACGCACATAACCTGCTTCTCAACGAGGACGCGAAGGTGTACATGATCGACTTCGATCAATGCCAACTGCGCAAGGCGGGGCTTTGGCGGGACGGCAACCTCGTGCGGCTGCGCCGCTCTCTCGAGAAGGTTACCTACAGCCTGCCGCGCGACCGCTTCGGCGAAGCTGACTGGCATGGACTGCTCGATGGTTACCGGCAGACCTCGGGCGACCAGCCCCTGGCGCCTGGAAGCTGAAGGCGCGCATCTTCGCAGCGTGCGCTACCTGTACATACTCGCTGTTTACCTGGCCGCGCCGCTCATCAGCCTGGTGATGCTGTGGCGCGGGTTTGGCGATCGCAGCTACTGGTCGAACTTCGCCGAGCGGTTTGGATTTGGCGAGCGCCTGCCGCCTGGCAGCGTCTGGGTCCATGCTGTGTCGGTGGGCGAGGTACAGGCCTCGGCCGCTCTCGTGACGACGTTGCGCGAACGGTATCCCGGAATTCCGGTCGTAGTGACGACGCTGACGCCTACAGGTGCCACACGCGCAAAGACCTTGTTCAAGGATCTTGCGCACGTACGCTACATTCCGTTTGATCTACCGGGCTCGGTGCGCCGGTTCTTCAACCGGGTGCAGCCGCGTGCGGCGGTGATCTTCGAGACCGAGCTGTGGCCTAACCTGTATCACCAGTGCGGGCGGCGGCGGATCCCGTTGGTGTTGGCCAGCGCGCGCATTTCTTCGCGTTCGGTGGGCCGCTACCGGCGATTGGGCTCGTTATTCCGGGACGCGCTGGCGCGCGGGGTCGTCGTTGCCGCCCAGGGTGAGGGGGACGCGGACCGGTTCAAATCGCTGGGTGCCGATCCTGAGCGCACGCATGTGACGGGCAACATCAAATTCGATTTCAGTGTGCCGCACGACATCGGTGAACGAGGCCGGCGGCTGCGGGAGTTTTACGCGCCACAGCGTCCTATGTGGGTTGCGGGTAGTACTCATGCTGGTGAGGAGGAGATCATTCTCGAGGCCCAGCGAATTGTCCGCGGCACACATCCGCGGGCGCTGCTGGTGCTGGTGCCGCGCCACCCGCCCCGGTTCGACGAGGTTGCGTATGCGCTGCAGCGGGCGGGGATTCGGTTTGTACGGCGCTCGCAGCGCCTGGGCGAGAAGGCAGGGGCGGCTGCCGGTCTTGCTGAGGTGTTGCTCGTGGACACGCTGGGGGAATTGTTGGAGTTCTATGCGGCGGCAGATGTGGCATTTGTCGGGGGTAGCCTGGTGCCCATCGGCGGGCACAATCTGCTCGAGCCCGCGGCGCTGGGATTGCCGATTTTGACGGGACCCCACACGGCCAACAGTGCGGATATCGCGCAGTTGCTCATTGCTCGTGGTGCCGCGGAGGTGGTGCACAACGCGGACGAGTTGGGCGACCAGGTGGCGATGTTATTGTCGAATCCCGACGAACGGGATCGCATTGGGGCGCTTGGGCGGGACTCGGTGGATAGCAACCGCGGTGCGTTGGGGAAGCTACTCGGCCTGATCGAGCCGCTGCTGCGCGGGTAATCGCCGGCGGCGCGCGCGGCCGCTGGGCGCGACGAGGTGGCGGTGTTGCCACGGCGGTGGCGCTGCGGTGTTGGGGAGGTGCTGCGGTAGGCGCGGGCCGGCGCAGGTGCTGCCGCTAGCGCTGCGGTGGGTTGGGTGTAGGCGGCTGCGGGGCTTGTTGGGGCTGTGGTTGTGACTGCGGTTGCTCGATCACCTGCGGTTGAGCGGGGGGCTGGATGGGTTGCGCGGGTACGGTGGGGGCCGAGACGGCGAGCCACTTGTTGACTTCCGTAACGTCGGTCTGGGACAGGTTGCCTGCCGCGAGGCGCAGTTGGATGACGCTGACGATGTAGTCGTAGCGGCTGACCGCGTAGTCGGTTTGTGCCTGTACGAGGATGCGGCGTGAGTTGAGGACGTCGACGGCGGTGCGTGTTCCAACTTCGTAGCCGGCTTCCGTCGCTTTCAATGCGGTTTGGCTCGATTCCAGCGCTTGCCGCAGCGCACGCACGCGCGCAATACCGCTGATCACGCCTAAATAAGCATCGCGGGCCTGCCGTTCGGTTGCCCGGGATGTCTGGACCACCTGCTCCTTGGCCGCAATCCAGAGGTACTGGCTTTGTCGAACCTTCGACTGTGTCAGTCCCCCGCTGAACAGCGGTACGCTGAGCTGCAGCGTGTATCGGCGGTCGTTGGTTGAACTGTCGAAGCCAGAAGGAGCGGCGGGAGGAAAGGTCTCGGTCGTGCCGCTCGTCGAGCGGGACTTGCTCGCGATGAGATCCAGCGTCGGCAGGTGGCCGCCGAAGGCGATTTTTACGTTTTCCCGGGCGATGTCGGCGGCCAGGCGGCTCGACAGCAGCGACACATTCTGGTCGAGCGATACCGTGACCCACTCGTCCTCGCTTGCAGGCTGCGGACTGTTCAGCGGCATGTCCTCGCCCGGCTTGTTCAGGGCGTCGTACTTCTGGCCCGTGATCTCGCTGAGCTGGTCGCCGGCGGTCGCCAGGGTGCGTTTGGCGGCGATGACGGCGGCGGCCGCTGTATCGCGAGCCGCTTTGGCTTCCTGAACATCGGTGATGGCAATGAGGCCGACTTCGAAGCGCTTGTTGGCCTGATCGAGCTGCCGGGAAATCGCTTCCAGGGAAGCCTGGTTCGCCTCCAGGCCGTCCAGCGCCGCGAGGACGTTGAAGTACGCCTGGGAGACCCGAAGGATCAGGCTCTGCTGGGCGGCCTTGTAGGTGGCCTCCGCCTGCACCACCTCGATGTCGGCCTGTTTCACGGCCATCCAGTTCGACCAGGAGAACAGGTTCTCCCGCAGATTCAGGCTCCAGGCCTTGGAAATCGAGTTGGTGCTGAACGGGGTGGTGACGGGCCTCGGGGCGCCAGTACTATCGATCGTCACGTTTCCTTCGGTGCCGTCCGACTTGTCCTGGGTCCTGGAGAGGGCCCCATCGATCTGGGGGAGCAGGGCTGCCCAGGCCTGTGGCCGGGCCTCGCGGGAGGCCAGCCGGTTGGCGTCCGCCTGGCGTATCTGCGGGTCACTTTTGAGGGCGTCCTCGTAGACGCCCACCAGGTCTCTGGCGGGAGCTGTGCCCGACAGTGCGAGCGACACAAAAAGACAGGCCAACGGGCGATTCATGGCATTCCCTTTCAGCATGGACTTCGGAAGGAGGCGATTTCCCCGCCTTAGAACGTGAACTCCGGCGGCCGTCGTGCGTTGATGAGTGGATCCACGACCGTTTCGAAGAGGCTCTCCGAGGTCCACGCATCCTCGGCTGTACGGCGAACCAGCCGTGCAGTCATGACCGGCGCCTCACCTACGATGATGAACAGCCGGCCGCCAATCTCCAGTTGGCGCTGGAACCGCTCATCTGCGGTGGGCACGGAGCCGGTGACCGCAATGGCGCCGTAGCGCGTGCGGGCGTCGGCGACCGAGCGGTTAGCGACGACCGAGCGGTCAGCGAGGGAATCCCCAGCGGGGAGGGAATCCCCAACGGGGGCAGGGGTTGCCAGGGCATCTCCCGTAACGATGCGCGTGTTACCAATACTGAGGGTCGCAAGGTTGCTCTTGGCGAGCTCTGCGAGCTCGGGGAAAACTTCGATGGACTCCACATGAGCGCTGACCGCCGCCAGACATGCCGTCAGAAATCCGGATCCGGTACCAATCTCGAGCACCCGCTCGGTGCCGGTGAGCGCAAGCGCCTGCAGAAGGCGGCCCGCAACACTCGGGCGCAGAATGTGTTGGCCTTGCGGCAACGGCACTTCGAGGTCCGCGTATGCCAGGTAGCGGTGCTGGGCGGGCACGAAGTGGTCGCGCGGAACCTTGCGAAATATTCCGAGCACGCGCTCATCGAGCACGTCCCACGCGCGAACCTGCTGCTCAATCATCTGTTCGCGGGCGTCGGCGGTCGTCAGCATTCAGGCACTCCAATTGGACTTATTGCGCGTCTATGAAAGCGCGGGAGACGTTAAGGGTTTTCACCCGTTCTGCCAAGCAGCGTTGCGACGAGCCACGCCCCCGGGCGGTGAGGCGTGCCCCGCAGACTGGCAAGCCATATGGTTTATTGGCAGGCCACGCCGAAGAGGCGAATAAAGGAAGATATAGTGAAATCCGGCTGGGGCGAACTCTGGCTTCCTATATGCTGCAGAAAGTACGTGTCCCCCGGCATGACAACGAATGAAAATGATCCGGGGGAACCCTCCGCGAGGCATTGCCAACTGAGGCACTGAGAACAAGTAGATGTCCATCGTCGGGCTTTTGTGCCTTCTGTTCGCGCTCGTTGCGAGCCTTCTGCTCGTGCTTTATTGGGTGCAGCGGCGCGAAATCCGCAGCGTCGAGCAGTTGTCGCAGCAGGTGCAGCGGATAGCTATTGGCGGGCGCCTGGATGGCCGCGTCGATCTGCAGAGCGACCAACCTGAGATTTCCGCGCTTACCACTGCTGTCAATCACCTGCTGACACGCGTGTCGGCCAGCACGGAGCGCGACACCAGTCGCGCAACACCGAAACTCTTTGCGGAGCTCGGCGACCGGATTCACGAGGCGGTGCTCGTGCACCGCGAGGTCATTCTGTACGCCAACCGGCAGTTTGCGACCTTTGTCGGTGTTGATAGGGTGGAGCTCGTTGGGCGCAAGCTCGGTGACCTGGTCCCGCCGGAATACTCCGAGTTGGTCAACGAGAACATCCGGAGCCGTTTTGCGGGCGAGCCGGCGGCCGAGCGCTACGAGATCGAGATGGTAGGCCTGCAGGGGCAGGTGAGCCGGCTCGAGATTACGACTGCGCTTGTTGACTATGAGGGAGCGCCCGCGCTCCTCGTCACCGGTGTTGAGATCATCCCGACGCAGACCGTTCAGGCGCTGCGTCTGAATGGCGAGCCGCAATCCCCTGGGGTTGCGTCCATGCACACGCTGGCTCTGGATTCGCTTGCCGAGGCGATCATTGCGACCGATCCCAATGGACTCATCACGTACATCAATCCCGCTGCCGAGCGCCTGACGGGCAGCCTTGCGGGAGCCGCGATGGGCAAGACGCTCGAAGACATCGTTGGGTTCGTGGACGAGACGGACCGACGCCTGCTCTCCGATCCGGTGCGCCAGGCGCTCACGAGCGGCGCACCCGTAAACCTGAGCCGCCGGGCGCTGCTGTTGTCGCGCGCGAATGGCAGCGAGCGCTCAATCGAGTTGTCGGCTTCGCCGATCCGCAACGATGTGAAGGAATTGATCGGGGCGGTCGTGCTGCTGCATGACGTGACGGAATTGCGCGGTCTGGCGCGCCAGATGTCCTATCAGGCGACGCACGATGCCCTCACGGGCCTGGTCAACCGGCGCGAATTCGAGGGCCGGCTGGAAGAGGCGATCGAGAGCGGTCACCGAGGCGACGGGCAGCACGTGTTGTGTTATCTCGACCTGGACCGGTTCAAGGTCGTCAATGACACGAGCGGGCATCTTGCGGGCGACAGCATGCTGCGCGAAGTTGCGAAGGTACTCCGCGATGCCGTGCGCGACAGCGATACGGTTGCGCGTCTTGGGGGTGATGAGTTTGGAATGCTGCTCATCGGCTGTCCCCTGGAGAAAGCGCGGCAGATCGCTGATGACGTGTGCCGGGCCGTGGGCGACTACCGGTTCGTCTGGAAGGACAAAATATTCAACATCGGGGTTTCCATCGGCCTGGTCGAGATCTCGCGTGAGAGCGGCACGCTCGAGGAGTTGTTTGCGGCCGCCGATTCAGCGTGCTATGTCGCAAAGAAACAGGGGTCTGGCCGCGTCGCTGTGTACTCAGCGCGTGATGAGGCCTTGGCGCGCCACACTGGTGAGATCCAGTGGCTGCAGAAGTTGCAGAACGCGCTGAAGGAGAATCGCTTCCAGCTTTATCACCAGCCCATCGTGCCCGCGTATGGACAGAATGGTGGTGGGCCGGCCATGGAGGTTTTCGTGCGGTTGCAGGACGAGGCGGGCCACGAAGTGCCGCCTTCGGAGTTCGTGCGGGCTGCGGAGCGCTACAGGTTGATGAGTCTGGTTGACCGGTGGGTAGTGCAGACGACGCTCGCGGCGTTGGGGCGCGGTGCGATACCCATCCCCGCCAACCGCAGCGTTGCTATCAACGTCTCCGGTCAAACGCTGGGGGATGTTCAGTTCCTGGAGTTCGTGGTCGAGTGCCTGGACAGCACCGGTGTTACGCCATCACAGGTGTGCTTCGAAATTACAGAGACGGCTGTCGTGGCGAACCTCGATCACGCGCGGCGTTTCGTGGGTGTGCTGCATGGCATGGGCTGTCAGTTCGCCCTTGATGACTTCGGCTCGGGGGTAGGCTCGTTCTCAAACCTGAAGAACCTGCCCATGGACTATCTGAAGATCGATGGCTCGTTCATGCGCAACCTGGCGCGCGACTCGGTCAACCAGGCAATGGTCACGGCAATGATCAAGCTTGCCCGGACGCTCAACTTCAAAGTCATCGCGGAGCAGGTCGAGGACGAAGCGGGCCTCGAGGCGGCGCGCCGGATGGGCGTGGACTACATCCAGGGTTACGCGGTGGGCAGGCCGCAGCTGCTGTTGCTGGCGGCGTAGTCCTTTTCGCCTGTCTGGCGTCAAGTTGAGGGCCGTGATAAGAAAGGCCCCCGTCCCCTAAGACCTATAACCACTAACGGACGTGCTCTATGCAACTCGCACGACTGTGGCGTGAGCATCTGGCGGCCGGCCTTCCTACCGAGCTTACCGGAGTGGAAATCGCGGGTAGTGACGCGCGCGCTCTGGATGCGGAAATTACAGCATGCGCTAGTGCGTTGATCTGTCGAAAGATGACGGTGGACAGCCGTATGGAGCGGCGTCTGACGGAAATCAGAACAGCTTTGGCGGACAAGCTGGCCCGTTACGGGCAGGCGGACCCGGAGGAGCCGGTTGCTGCGGCCTATTACGCGCGCTTGAACGAGCTCGTGGGTGCGGTGCTGGTGGAGTCGCAGTCGGGGGGTGCGTAGGCCTCCGTTCGACCACTGTGAGGTCGCGCGGGGAACGGAAGATTGATTAGATTACTGAGCGGGGTGTCGGCACCCCAGCCAAAGGTCGGGGTTATTTCTTGCTACGCAGGGTCCTTCAATAGGTGAGTCGCTGGAGTCCGCGTAGGAGAGGGCCGGATACGATGGAAGACATGCCTCATGCTGAGGTTCCGCTCAAGGTGCTGGTGGTCGATGATCAGGCCGATTCGGCAGATGCCGTAGCGTTCATGCTTTCTCTGATGGGGCATGACGTGCATACGGCTTATGGGCCTCGGGAGGCCCTGGAGCTGTTCAGGGAGCTTCAGCCCAGTGTGGTTTTCATGGATATCAGCATGCCGGAGCTGAGTGGGTTGGAGGCTGCGGCGCGGATTCGGTCGCTGCCTGAGGGGACATCTACTACGATCATTGCCCTGACCGGGTTGGGGCATGAGCAGGATCGGCGACGGTCTCGGGAGGCCAGCATTGACCATCATTTGGTCAAGCCGGCTTCGCCGGCTGTGCTGCATCGGCTTTTGAGTGCCATTCACCCGGAACCCAGGGCGTCCGGAGTCGGAACCTAGCCGCCAGGCCGCCGCCCGGGGCGGACGGCGGCCATGGGCCGTGAGAACCCTAGATCACCGACACTAGTAGCAGGGCTACGATGTTGATGATTTTGATCAGGGGGTTGATGGCGGGGCCGGCGGTGTCTTTGTAGGGGTCGCCTACCGTGTCGCCGGTGACGGCCGCCTTGTGGGCGTCTGAGCCTTTGCCGCCGAAATTGCCTTCTTCGATGTATTTCTTGGCGTTGTCCCAGGCGCCGCCGCCGGTGGTCATTGAGATGGCTACGAAGAGGCCCGTGACGATCGTGCCAATCAGCAGGCCGCCCAGGGCTCTGATGCCGGCGTCGCCACCCATCAGGAACTTCATCGCGTAGACCAGGACGATGGGGACCAGGATGGGGAGCAGGGAGGGGACGATCATCTCGCGGATGGCTGCCTTGGTCAGCAGGTCAACGGCGCGCGAGTAGTCCGGTTTGGCGGTGCCTTCCATGATGCCTTTGATCTCGCGGAACTGGCGGCGTACTTCGACTACCACCGAGCCGGCGGCGCGGCCGACGGCCTCCATTGCCATGGCGCCGAAGAGGTACGGGACCAATCCGCCTATGAACAGGCCGATGACGACGGCCGGGTCGAACAGCGAGAACGTCTCGTGGGGGTATTTTCCCGACGCGGCGAGGTTGTGTGTGTAGTCGGCAAACAGCACGAGCGCGGCCAGGCCGGCAGAGCCGATTGCGTAGCCTTTCGTGACGGCCTTGGTGGTGTTGCCGACTGCGTCCAGCGGGTCTGTGATGTCGCGGACCGCTTTGGGCAGGCCGGCCATTTCTGCAATACCGCCCGCGTTGTCGGTGATGGGGCCGTAGGCGTCCAGGGCGACGATCATGCCGGTCATTGAGAGCATCGCGGTCGCCGCGATGGCAATGCCGTACAGGCCCATGTTGGTTTCGTAGGATTCGCCGAGCTGGTAAGAGCCCCAGATAGCCAGACACACCGCGATCACCGGCAGAGCGGTCGACTTCATCGACACGCCGAGTCCGGCGATGATGTTGGTGGCATGACCCGTCTGGGAGGCGGCCGCCACGCGCTGCACCGGACTGTATTCAGTGGCGGTGTAGTACTCGGTGATCATGATGAGGGCTGCTGTCAGAGCGAGGCCGACCAGTGCGCAGCCGTAGAGTGCGTTGGCGTTGCCGGCCATCAACTGGTGCGTGATGAAGTAGAAGGCGATCGCCGAGACGATGCCGGACACGATCACCCCTTTGTACAGGGCGTTCATGATCTTTCCGCCTTCTTTGGCGGAGACGAAGAACGTGCCGATGATGGAAGCGACGATGGAGGCTGCGCCGAGTGCCAGCGGGTAGATCAACGCGTTGAACTTCGTGGCCTCGTCACCGGAGAACAGCAATCCTCCGAGCAACATGGTGGCGACGAGCGTTACGGCGTAGGTCTCGAAGAGGTCGGCGGCCATTCCAGCGCAGTCGCCGACATTGTCACCGACATTGTCCGCGATGACTGCGGGATTGCGCGGATCGTCCTCGGGGATTCCCGCTTCGACCTTACCTACGAGATCTGCGCCGACGTCGGCACCTTTCGTGAAGATACCGCCGCCGAGTCGCGCGAAGATTGAGATGAGGGAGCCACCAAACGCCAGGCCGATCAAGGCGTGAAGTGCGCCGTCGGAACCTAAAGAGGGGCGCAGGATTGCGAAGTAACCTGCGACGCCTATCAGGCCGAGGCCGACTACCAGCATTCCGGTGATTGCGCCGCCTCGGAATGCGACCGTGAGGGCTGCGTTCAGGCCGCGAGTTGCTGCTTCCGCCGTGCGGACGTTCGCGCGTACGGAGATGTTCATGCCGATGTAACCTGTAAGCCCGGACAGGATGGCGCCTACTGCGAAACCGCCGGCTGTTGCCCATCCAATCGCCAGGCCCAGGGCGATGAAGAGCACGACACCGACCGTGAAGATCGTGGTGTATTGCCGATTCAGGTATGCCTTGGCGCCGGCTTGAATGGCCGCCGCGATCTCCTGCATTCGGGCGTTACCCGCGGGTAGACGCAGGATGGACATCATCGAGAACACGCCGTAGATAACGGCTAACACACCAGCAGCAATCGCAACCCACAACCAAGAAGCAGCATCCATCAGGCTTCCTCCCCCAAGTCAACGGTGTAAGTTCGGTTAGCGGCCGCGAGCGGTATTTTTGACAGCTCGTTCGACCGCAAAATTTTTGACAGCTACAACTGCCAAAAAAAGGCCGGCCAAAAAACGCAGGGCATGGTAACACGCCCCCGCCGGGGCCGGTTCGGCGGGGGGCGGCCCCTCAGACCTTGAACTCAGTTTTCAGTTTGCGTCGCACAGGCACTCCTTTGAGGCGGACGTAGTCCGGCAGGCCATCCTTGAAGGGTGGATAAGCTTCGCCGCCGATGAGGGGCTCGAGGTAGCGCCGGCAGGCGTCGGTGATCCCGAAGCCGTCGGGCGTGATGTAGTCCGGCGGCAGTTTCTTTTCCTTGTTGGCTACTTCGCCCAGGGGGACATGGCCAATGGTCCACTTGTAGGGCTTCGAGGATTTGCGAACGATCGTAGGCATTACGGCGTTCACGCCCTTTACGGCGAGGTCTACGGCTGCCTTGCCTACGGCGTAGGCCTGGTCTACGTCCACCTTCGACGCAATATGCCGTGCGGCACGCTGGAGGTAGTCGGCTACGGCCCAGTGGTATTTATAACCGTGCGCCTCGCGCACCATGTTGGCGACGAGGGGACCTACGCCTCCCAGCTGCGTGTGGCCGAACGCATCGGTGGTGCCGGCATCAGCGAGGAATTTGCCGTCGGCTGTGGCGGATCCTTCGGAGACGACTATCACGCAGAAGCCGTAGTCGTTGACGCACTGCTTTACTTTGGCGAGGAACTTCTCTTTCTCGAAGGGGACTTCGGGGAAGAGGATGATGTGCGGGGGCTCATTCGGCTTGCGTCCTGCCAGTCCGCCGGCTGCGGCTATCCAGCCTGCATGACGGCCCATCACTTCGAGCACGAAAACCTTCGTGGACGTTCGCGCCATGGAGGCGACATCGAGTCCGGCTTCACGCGTGGACACTGCGATGTATTTGGCCACGGAGCCGAAGCCGGGGCAGCAGTCGGTGTGCGGCAGGTCGTTGTCGACGGT
>Ga0068859_100000602_pt1 | contig 35957 bp, 27 predicted proteins | sample KBSSwiS22_FD_66585 | JGI IMG/M metagenome (GOLD analysis project Ga0068859, IMG submission 66585) | Switchgrass rhizosphere microbial communities from Kellogg Biological Station, Michigan, USA - KBS Switchgrass S2-2 | ecosystem: Host-associated > Plants > Roots > Rhizosphere > Soil ... | reverse complement strand
AGTAGCACGGAGGGCGTGGCCGGTGGCGCGCAGGGCGTGGCCGGTGGTGCGCAGGGCGTGGCCGGTGGCGCGCAGGGCGTGGCCGGTGGTGCGCAGGGCGTGGCCGGTGGCGCGCAGGGCGTGGCCGGTGGCGCGCAGGGCGTGGCCGGTGGCGCGCAGGGCGTGGCCGGTGGCGCGCAGGGCGTGGCGGGTAGCACTCAGGGCGTAGCGGGTGCCGCGCAAGCCGCGTCGAACACCGCGGTGGGTGGCGCAGCCAGCGCGCAGAGCTTGGGGAGCGGCGCGTGGGGCGCGGCCCAGGCTACGCAGGGAGTAACAGGTAGCACGCAGAGCGCAGCCAACTACACCCATGGAGTGGCGGGCAGCATGCAAGGCGCATCGAGCGCAGCATTGGATGCCGCAGGCACCACCCAGGGCGCCGCAGCTAACACGCAGGGCGCTTCTAACGCCGCGTTAGGTGCCGCAGGTAGCACCCAGGGCGCGGCAAACAGCGCGCACGGCACGGGAGGCAACACCCACGGCACGGGAGACAACACCCACAGCGCTGCCACCGGCGCCCAGGGCACCGCGACCGGCGGTCTCCTCGCGAATGCCTCGCGTACATCCGCCAACGATGCACCCGCGACAAAAACCAACACATCTTCGGCCCCTTCCAAGCCCGCCCCCTCAACACGAGGCAACGAGTCGCTAGCCGGCGGCTTCGCAGCGTCGAAGTCGGGAGTTGACGGTGGCGCCGCCAACGAGGGCAGCGCGAGTCACGGCGACATCTCCGCTAGCCACAGCGCTGCCGCCAGCACTTCGGTAAGCCGCTGACACTTCGACGAGCCGCCGACCTTCACTAACGGGTGAAGTCGGCGGACAGGGGTGGCAAGGACGCCCCCCTTCAGCTGCCGGTCGTCTGGCATAATCGCAGGATGAGTCGCGAATCCAACCAAGGCCTACCCAACCAAGGCCTACCCAACCAGGACCTGCCCCTGGCCCGAATGCTGGACCTGGCCACCCGAGCGGCCGTAGCACCCTCATCATTGATTCTCTCGGGGTATCGCAATCCCACCCTCCCGGTGGAGAACAAGTCAGACGGATCTCCCGTCACCCGCTTCGACCGCGAGGCCGAGCAGCAGATCCGGCAGATTCTCGGGACTGACGCGGAACAGGTGTGGCCCGTACTGGGCGAGGAATTTGGCGGCGACACAGCGGGTGCCCAATACCGCTGGGTCGTGGATCCCATCGATGGGACTATGCCGTATTCGCGCGGACTACCTTACTTCGGGACGCTGGTCGCGTTGGAAGACGTACCCGCCAGGCGCGCGTTGGTCGGTGCCATTCAACTTCCTGCCTTCGGCGAGCTCTATATTGCCGGCAGAGGATTAGGCGCGCGCTGCAATGGAAGCGCGATCAATGTTGCCCCGCGCCGCGCATTGACCGACTGCATGGTGTCGGCGCCCGAAATCCAGAAGTTTCGGCAGGCGGGACTGGCGGAAGGTTACGAAAGGCTGGGCAGCGTCATCCGGTATTTTCGGGGCAATGGCGATTGCTGGATGCACGCCATGGCGGCACGCGGCAGTGTTGATGCCGTGGTCGAATTCACCTTGAACCGCTGGGACATAGCCGCTACCGAGGTACTCGTGGAGGAAGCGGGCGGCTTGTTCTTCACTCGTCCGTCCAGGACAGCACCGGGGAAATACGACGCCGTGTTCGGCAGCCCGTCCGCCGCGGAAGAGATCGTAAAGTTGCTGGACTTCAGGCCGGAATAGCCGGTCTGCGCGTCGAGACGTCCGCGTCGCTGCCGTGCGGCTCGCGCCAGTAGAGAACGCCGCAGGCGCAACTCAAAGGCAAAACAACTACGCGCAGCAGAACTGCCGCGACCGCAGCATCCTCATAGTCGGCGCCCAGCGCGACTCCGGCAAGAGTGATGGTGCCTTCGGTAACACCGATGCCGTTGATGGCCAGGGGAATCATTCCCGCAAGGCCCGTCACTGCGGCGATCAACGCAACTTCCGCGAGCCCGATTGACGATCCCGCGCCCAGAAACAGCAGGTACACAATGGCGACTGCGATCAGTTGAAACACGAACGCCATGCCCAACAGCGGCACCCATTTCCAGCCGGCGCGCAACAGCTGCATGAGATCCCCCTGGATCGCGGCCACGACCTTGAGGTGCTGCAACTTTTTGCGGATGAGACGGAACCAGCCGAAGTACATTGCCGCGCTGCCGACTACGGCGCCCAGGCAGCCGACTGCCAAGGCCATCAGATAACCTTGGGGCAGCCGAAAATTGTCGATCAGGAATACCGCGCCCACGGCGCCAAGCACCAACAGCGCCGCCAAGCCCACGATTCTATCGAGCACGATCGACGTGACGGCGCGAGAACGCGGCTGAACCAGCGGCAGCACTCGATAAACCCGATAAGCGTCGCCGCCGATCGACGTGGGTAAAAATTGCCCGACAAAATGCGAGATGCAGTAAAACCGCGTCAGCCGCGTGGGCGAGACATCGACGTTGCACACGCGAAGCGCCGCGTGCCACTTCAACCCGCTGACCGGGAATTGGATCATCAGCCCGATAAACGCGGCCCCTGCGAATTCCCAGTGATAACCGTTGATTAGCTCAGGCAGCTCGCGCCAGTTGATACCTGCAATCAGACCTCCGATTGCAATGGCACTGAAAGCGGCTTTGATGACCAGCCGCCAAGGTTTGCTCAGTTTTGACATCGTCCGGGATTGCTCGAGGCCACACGCGCGCGGCGTAGGCAGCAAGGGCTGTACCTACGGGGTGTCTGTGTTAGGCGACGCCGCCGCTCTGCGCCGCGTGAATCTGCCGTACTGCGTCCATGTTGTCCGCGTCGGCTGCGTGTTTGTCCTCGCGATAGCGCTTCACGCGTGCGAGCCGCAGTGCCAGACCACCAGGGTAACGGCTGCTTTCCTGAAGGTCGCTGAAGGCGACCTCCACGACCAGCTCGGGCCGCACATACACGGTCCACTGGTCGCGGTGAGTCTCGCGCGCCAGGAATTCCTTTGTTTGCCAGTCCAGCAGAGTGTCAGTCAAGCCCTTGAACGTCTTTCCCAACATGACGTACTGGCCCGTCGCCGGATCCAACGCGCCCAGGTGCAAGTTGGATAGCTTGCCTGTACGACGGCCGTGGCCCCATTCCGCGGCCAGCACCACGAGATCGAGAGTATGGGCACGTTTGATCTTGAGCCATCCCGCGCCACGATTTCCGGCTTCGTAAGGCGTGTCCAACGCCTTCGCCATGAGGCCTTCGTGTCCTGCCGCAAGTGCGGCATCGTAGAACTCACGCGCTGCCGACTCTGAGCGGGTGATCAGGCGGGGTACTTGCGCCTCAGGTGGAACTGCCTTTGCTAGTGTCTCGAGACGCACCCGCGCGGGCCGATCCTCGATGCTCTGGTCTTCGTAATGCAGACAGTCGAAAAAGAACGCCCGCATCGGTAGCTTGGCGCGCGACTCTTCGACATTCAGCTTGCGGCCAAAGCGCCGCATCGTGACCTGGAAGGGATGCGGCCGCTCCGCCGCATCGAATGCAATTGCCTCGCCGTCCAGTACCAACACTCGCGCGGGCAAGGCGCGCACCCTCGCGACGATCTCCGGAATGGCGTTCGTCACTTCGTTCAGACTTCGCGTGTAGATACGGACATCCGTATCGACCTTGTGGACCTGTATCCGTGCGCCGTCCATCTTCCACTCAAACGCAACATCGCCCTGCAGCACACCCAGTGCCTCCCCAACATCCGCGGCCGTCTGTGCAAGCATGGGAGACACGGGCGAAAACAGCTCCAGGTGGAATCGGGACAGGGCAGATGAACCCTCCAGGAGTGCAACGCGAGCCACCGCGCCCAGACTCTTCGAGTACATGGCCGCGCGCCGCACCTGTGCAACGGGAATCCCGCTAGCCGACGCAATCGCGTCGACCATGACACCCGCCAATGCACCTTGCCGCAGCTCGCCAGTAAGGAGGCGCAGAAGGAAATGCTGCTCCCCTTCAGTTGCACGGGAAAACAGGCCAGCCAGCGCCGTAGCGCGATTTGCGGTCGAGCCTGCGCCGCGAATATCTGCAATGTTCGTCAGGAGGGCATCCACCTCGGCAACGGAGAGCGTCGCCGTGGCGGCGGGAGGGTTGGAGGCGGCGGTTCGTAGCGTTGCGTACCCAATGCCGATGCGACCCTGCGGTAACTCCCCAGACAAGTAGTGGACACCGGTCTCGATCTCGTCGGGCTGCAGGGCGCGCAGAAGGGCAGCAAGCTCGCGCACCTTGGCCAACCGGCCGGGGGTGCCGCCCACACGCTGCGACGTTTCGACGAGGTTGGCTAGCAAAGTCATGCGGCCCCTTGGCGGGCGACCCGTGGGGACTTCCCCTATAGCGGCGTATCCACCCGCAGAACGGGATACAGGTTATAACGCTCGTCCCAAGAAGTATGCCTGCGCAGGAAGAACTCCAGCCGGTCGCTGGGGCTCTGAGCGAACAGGGGGTCGGACCGCAGCCGCGCATTGAACTCTTCGCGCAAACCCGCATCGGCGGCCAACATACTGGCGGCAACCTGCTCTGCCACGTAGGGCTCCATCTGTTCCTTCTGCTCGAAGCAGGCGTTGAAGAAGCCCCACGCGGCAAAAGAGTCGGGGGCTTGCGGCTCGAAGAGGGCGGTGATCAGTCGAGCCAACGGTTGGGCGATCGGTACGAACAAGGCTCCTGCCTCAATGTTGGCCGGCTGCCCACTCCACGCTCCCGCCAGTTGAGCTCGCATCCGGCCCTCGAATGGAGCGGCCGAGAATTGAACTTGCTGCGCGCGAAACGTGCTGGCCGCGACTGCAGTCAACCTCTGTTGTAACCGCCGGAAGGCGATACCGTGCGCTTCGAGCCGTGGAGCGATCTGCGATGCAAATGCCACCGGCACAACGTAGCCCGCGCCTGGTGCCTTGACTACCAGTAATGGCTTCACGGCGTCCCGCATGGGCACGCGCCAGATTTGCGGAGTCTTCGGATCGTAGACCGTAACCAACCCACCCGAAATCGCAGATTCGGTGCGCGTGTACGCGTAGCCCCGAAAATCAATGAGGCGCGCATCCGCGCTATCCTCGCGCTCGCTTGTCGCAGAGCCGGCCTTCGAGGGCTCACGCCACCGGGTCACATAGTCCAATGTGACGTCGGTTCCGCCCAAATTCGTTGCTGTGACATCGGCGTGGCTGCACAACTTCAGCCACTCGGAACCGTGCGCGGCCACCAACTCGGCGAGGCTCACTGCAGTGTTGCGTGTGATTCGCACACGCACTGCGTATTCCTTCCACGAGTGAGTTTCGACGAGCACGGTGAACCGATTGCGCTGCGCGAAGTATCCGGTCGAGAAGCGCGGCGAGTACACCGTCAACGCAAAACCGGACGACGGATCATCCGTCTTCGCCAGGTCAGGATAGAAATCGAGCGGCATTGAGCCCAACGCGGCCAGCTTGGCAATGAGCTGCTCCCGCAACTGCAGCCCACTCGCGCGCAGCTGCGGATCCCCCTGATTGATGGGCTCGACCTGGATCGATATGTCGGGCTCGAAATCGGCGCCGTCGGTCACATGCAGATCCGCGCAGACCAGCGGATCCCAACTGTCGATCAGGCGCAGCATGGCCTGCATCTCCGGCGAATCCGCCTTGGTGTAGTCCCGATTCAGATTCAGGTTCTGCGCCGTCGTGCGCCAGCCCGTCTCTTCGGGCCCTACCTGGTTGGGCCGGTTCCAGCGTCCCGTACGCTCATGCCCGTCAGTGTTGAATGCGGGTACGAACAGGATGGCAATCCTCTGAAGCACGCCCGGCGCCGCGGAGCCATCTAACAACTCGCGAATGGCGATGAAGCCTGCGTCCTTGCCATCACTCTCGCCCGGGTGGATCCCGCCCTGCAGCATCAGCAGCGGAATTTTCCGGGCGCGGACCTGCTCGCTGGTCAATCCGCCGGTCTGGGTGACGAGCAGTGCCCGCATCGGCCGCCCTTCAGCCGACCGCCCATATTCGATCGAGCGGACGGCTTGCGGCCAGGCGGCCGCAAGCTCACGGCTGAGCCGTTCGACCTCCTCGATCCTGCCCGTTTGCCGGAAGTTGGACTGCTCGGCGAGCGTCGCTAACGCACTGTCTCTCATTGCTGATACCCCGGCCCGCGTAGAACCTTTCCCGGTAGTGCATTGGTGGCCTTGCCATCCGCAATGACTGCAACCCCGTTGACCAACAGATAGTGAATGCCTGCAGATAACTGGTTGGGGTTCTCGAACGTGGCCACGTCGTGAATCTCCTGCGGATCGAAAATAGCAATGTCCGCCCACATCCCTTGCTTGAGCACGCCCCGATCCGTCAGGCCCAGGCGCTGTGCGGGCAACGATGTGAACTTGCGAATAGCATCCTGCAGAGTCAGCCGATGCTCCTCGCGGACGTACTTGCGCAAGATGCGGGGAAAGGTGGCGTAGGCACGCGGGTGTGGATGCTCCTGTCCCAGGATGCCCGTGGGTGCCGTTCCCTGCGAGTCATTGTCGATCGCAACCCAGGGTTGCGCCAGTGCCAGTGCCACGTCATTTTCCTCCATGCCAAACACGGCGACCGACGTGTAGGCTTTGTCTTCAATCAGAATATCGAGCAGGGCGTCGATCGGGTCCTGGTGTCGCGCTGCAGCCGCCTGGGTCAGGGTTTTTCCCTGAAGCGGACGCAGCGCCGGATTCTGCACCACACAGATCAGGATCGACTCGGGGCCGGGGATGGCCAGCCATTCGTTGTCCCATTGCGTGGTTGGAGTGGTCATGTCCTTACGGATGCGCGCCCGCGTCGCGGGATCCTTCATCCGCTCGATTAATTTCGCGGCGCCGCCGTCGTGCGCCCAAGGAGGCACGAACGCCGAGAAGCTGTTGAACCACGCCGTGTAGGCATAAGTGTCCGCGGTCACGTCAACACCACTCGCGCGCGCGGTTTCGATTTTCGCGATCACATCCTTCATCTTGCCCCATTGGGATTTGCCGGCGGTCTTCAAATGCCAGATCTCGACCGGCACCTGCGCTTCGCGGCCAATGCGGATGGTTTCATCGAGCGCCTGCATGATGCCGTTCTGTTCAGAGCGCATGTGTGTCGAATAGATCCCTCCGTAGCGGCCGGCTTCCGCTGCAAGCGCGATCAGCTCCTCGGTACTTGCATAAGGGGCTGGCGCGTACTGCAACGAAGTTGACAACCCGAAAGCGCCCGCGCGCATCCCCTCGGCAACCAGTTGCTTCATCCGGTCGAGCTCCTGCGGGGTGGGGGCACGATCATCATCGCCGATCACGACCCGCCGAACCGATGTTGCCCCGACGTACGTTGCCAGGTTGATGCCCATCCCCTGGCGCTCCAGGCGCGCGAAGTATTGCGCCAGTGTGCGCCAGTCCGGGTTGACCTTCAGATGCTCGTAGCCCAGACGGTCCGCCGCGACCATCCGCTCGTTGAGGGGCGCGACCGAGTTGCCCTCACCGGTGATTTCGGTGGTGATGCCTTGAAAGATCTTGGAGGGCAGATGCGGCTCGACCAGGATCGTGATCTCCGACTGGCCCAGCATGTCGATGAAGCCGGGCGTGACCAGCAGATTCCGGGCGTCAATGGTCGTCTTGGCCGTCGCATCGTGAAGGCGTCCCAGCGCGGCGATCCTGCCATTACGGATTCCGATGTCACCCGAGTACCACGGCGAGCCCGTGCCGTCCATGACGTGGCCATTCCGAATGAGGACGTCGAACGTCTGTGCCGCAGCTGCGGTGCGAGCCGTGCACACGAGAACAATTGCGAATACCGTGACGAGCGATCGCATTTGATTGAACCTTCCGACGATTTCAGGCAGCCCAAAAAAAGTCTACGCTGGCGCAATGGCCATTGATAGGTTTCCCCATGCTGATACGGATCGCTCTCGCCGCACTCCTTGCACTGATGGTCGCGAATGTGTCCCGGCCCGCCGCGGCAGCGCAGCCCGGCCGGGTGACGATTACGCGCGATGACTGGGGTATCGCGCACGTCAAGGGCAGGACGGACGCCGATGCCGTGTTCGGCATGATCTATGCGCAGGCTGAAGACGACTTCAACCGCGTTGAGACCAACTATCTCACCAACCTCGGACGTCTTGCCGAAGCCGAGGGGGAAGAGGCGCTCTGGAAGGATCTTCGGCAGCGGCTGTTCATCGATCCTGAGATCCTGAAGAAGGACTATGCCAGCAGCCCGCCGTGGCTACGCAAGCTGATGCAGGCCTGGGCGGATGGCCTCAACTACTACCTCGAGACTCATCCGGATGTTCACCCGCGGGTGCTCACCGAATTCGAGCCCTGGATGGCATTGAGCTTCACCGAGGGCAGCATCGGCGGTGACATCGAGCGCGTGCCACTCACGCAGTTGCAAGCGTTTTACGGCAAGAAGCCTGTGGCAATGACACTGGCTGAGAGGGGGCTGGCATACGGCGAGCCCCAGGGATCGAACGGCTTTTCAATTGCCCCGCCGCATACGAAGCATGGGCATGCGCTGTTACTCATCAACCCGCACACCAGCTTCTTCTTCCGCTCGGAATTGCAAGTGACGAGCGGCGAAGGGCTGAACGCGTACGGAGCTGCGACCTGGGGACAGTTTTTCATCTACCAGGGATTCAACGCACAGGCCGGTTGGATGCACACCTCGAGCGGTGTTGACAATGTGGATGAGTTCGCGGAAACGATTGTCACGGGAACCGACGGCGCCCGGTCCTACCGCTATGGCAACGAATTGCGGCCGGTGACCTCGAAGACTGTCACGCTGTCGTATCGCGCCGCGGACGGCGCATTGGCCAAGCGCGATATCGTGACCTTCGCCACTCACCACGGTCCAATTGTGCGCGAGGAAGGCGGCAAGTGGATCGCCTTTGCCCTGATGAACCGGCCGGTACCCGCACTCGAGCAATCTTTTCTGCGCACCAAGGCCACGGATCTTGCCAGCTTCATGCAAGTCGCCCGTCTCCAGGCCAACTCCTCCAATAACACGCTGTTTGCCGACTCGAAGGGCGAGATAGCCTACCTGCATCCGCAATTCGTGCCCGTGCGGGATGACCGGTTCGACTACCGCAAGCCCGTGGACGGCAGTGATCCGGCGACGGACTGGAAGGGCTTGCACAGCCTCGAGAGCCTGCCGCAGGTCCTGAAGCCCGCCAATGGTTGGGCGATGAACACCAACAACTGGCCGTGGACGGCCGCGGGCGCTGACAGCCCGCAGAAAGCCAACTTCCCGCGCTACATGGACGAGGTCGGCGAAAACCCGCGCGGCGCTCATGCGATCCGTGTGTTGACTGCGCACAATGATTTCACGCCGCAGACGTTGATCGCGGCGGCGTTCGATCCGTATCTGCCGGCGTTCGCCCGGCTCATACCTGCATTGTTGGCATCGTACGACAAGCTCCCCGAAACTGACGCCAACAAGGCGAAGCTGCGGGGTCCGATCGGAGTTCTGCGCGGCTGGGACTATCACTGGGGGTTGGACTCGGCACCAACTTCGCTGGCCGTATTTTGGGGGGAGGCGCTGTGGGCCGTGTCGGGGCAGCCCGCCGAGGCCGCGGATATGACCGTGTGGGACTACATGGCGGAGCGGGCAACCGATGCACAGCGATTGACGGCTCTTGCGGAAGCTTCGGAGCGGCTGGTGAAGGACTTTGGCAGCATCTCGGTGCCCTGGGGCGAGATCAACCGTTTCCAGCGGAACGATGGCGCTCTCGTGCAGACCTTCAGTGACACGAAACCCAGCATCCCGATCGCTTTCACCTCATCGCAGTGGGGGTCCCTCGCAGCCTTCGGCGCGAAGCGCTACCCTGGAACCAAGTGTTACTACGGCACGCGCGGCAACAGCTTCATCGCTTCAGTCGAGTTTGGTCCGAAGGTGCAGGCGTGGGCGATCAGCGCGGGTGGCGAGAGCGGTAATCCCGCTTCGCGGCACTTCCTGGATCAGGCACAGCGCTATGCGGATGGCAATTTCCGCAAAGTGTATTTTTACCCCGCCGAACTCCTGGGGCATGTCGAGAGACTCGAGGTAATTAAATGATTGCGCGGCTGGCATTCGTACTGGGACTAACCCTGCTCACGGCAGCGGCCACTTCCGTCGCAGCTTCGGGCAACACCGCAGAGCCGGCCTACTTGTTGAAGCCCGCACGAGTCTTCGACGGCGTCGACCCGAAACCTCATGAGGGATGGTCTGTCCTCGTGAGGGGCGAGAGGATCGAGGCCGCCGGCCCGGCAATCGCCGCCCCACCGGATGCAACGGTGGTGGAGTTGGCCGGCGATACGCTCATGCCCGGGCTCATCGAAGGACATTCCCACCTCTTCCTCCACCCCTACAACGAAACACCGTGGGACGACCAGGTGCTCCATGAGCCGCTGGCGGTTCGAACTGCGAGGGCTACGGTCGCTGCGAAGGCAACACTGATGGCGGGTTTCACGACAGTCCGGGACCTGGGCACCGAAGGTGCTGGTTACGCCGATGTCGGTCTCAAGCAGGCAATCGAGCAAGGCATCATCCCAGGGCCGCGTATGCTGGTAGCTACTCGCGCTGGTGGCAACAGGCGCCTACGGACCGAAGGGATTCGAGGCGGACGTGGTCATACCGCAAGGCGCGGAGGAAGCTGATGGCGCCAATCTGGTGGCAGCCGTGCGGCATCAAATAGGGGCCGGCGCTGACGTCATCAAGTTGTATGCGGACTATCATTGGCGCCCCGGTGAGCCCAGCCGTCCAACATTCAGCGAGGCCGAAATGCGGGCTGCCGTCGAGGCGGCCCATAGCGCTGGCCGGATTGTTGCGGCTCACGCGAATACCGCGGAAGGCATGCGTAGGGCCATTCTGGCGGGCGTCGATTCCATCGAGCACGGTGGCGAGGGCACACCGGAGGTCTTCAAACTGATGCGGGAACACGGTGTGACTTATTGTCCGACACTCGCAGCATCCGACGCCGTTTCTCGATATCGCGGCTGGAATGGCGCCGACCCCCCGCCTCCCCCGGTTGCCCAGGCGCGCAAGGCTTTCGGCATCGCCCGGGCTGCGGGCGTCAGCATGTGCGTGGGAGGGGATGTCGGCGTGTTTGCTCACGGTGAGAACGCCCGTGAGATAGAATTGATGGTGGCCGCGGGTATGCCCGCGGCCCAGGTGCTGATAGCAGCCACTTCGGGTAATGCCCGCTCGTTCCACATGGGCGAGCACATTGGCGCTATCAGGTCAGGGTTGCTGGCCGACCTGGTTGCCGTGGAGGGTGATCCCATTCGAGATATTCAGGTGGTGCGCGCCGTTCGCTTTGTCATGAAGGGCGGAAAGGTGTATGCCAAGTAAAGTGCCAGAAGGTGAGACGCGCGGTTGGATCATTCCAATCGGAGGCGCGGAGAACAAGGAAAACGACCGCCGGATTCTCGAGCGCTTCGTGCGTGTTTCCGGCGGTGCGGCTGCTGACATTGTTGTGATCCCGACTGCGAGCCGCATGCACGAGACCGGGCCGCGGTATGAGAAACTGTTCAGCGATATCGGTGTCGCCCGTGTCGCGGTCATGGATTTCGACACCCGGCGTGACTGCCAGGAGCCCGGCCGGCTGCGCCGCCTCGAGGAGGCGACCGGCATCTTCTTCACCGGCGGCAATCAGCTGCGAGTCACTACACTCCTGGGCGGCACGCCCGTCGCGAAGCTGATTCGAGCTCGCAATGCTCACGGCGTCACCGTTGGCGGCACGAGCGCGGGTGCCAGCATTCTGAGTGAGCACATGATCGCCTCGGGCGACGAAGGCTCCTCGGCGGTTGCAGGGAGCGTAAAGCTGGCCCCGGGGCTCGGGCTCACGAATCGCTTCATCATTGACCAGCACTTCCGCCAGCGCGAACGCCTGGGACGCCTGTGTACCGCGCTGGCCTACAACCCCTTCGCCATAGGCATCGGCCTGGATGAGGACACGGCTGCCTTTATCGGACCTGACGATACGCTGGAGGTGGAAGGTAGCGGCGGGATCACGATCGTTGACGGGTCGGATGTCAGCTACTCCTCCATAGATGCGGTTACCGACGGACAGCCGGTTTGTATGCTCGGGTTGCGGTTGCACTTCCTCGTGGCAGGCGCTACGTTCAATTTGCACACAAGAACCGCTGCGGCAGGTGCGCTGATCCGGCCGAAAGAATAGGGGGCCGCCCCAGGGGCGGTCGGTCATCGCCCCGCCAGTGGCGCATTAGGAGAACTGATGCGGATCCTGGATCGTTCGGTCTACGTGGGGCCCTCGCTGCATGCCCGCTTTCCCGTCATCCGGCTGGAACTGGACCTCGGCGAACTCGAGCAATGGCCTACGGGCCGCTTGGGCCGCGGATTTGTCGATGCCCTGTCCCTGGCCCTTCCGGGTCTGGCAGAACACGGCTGCTCTTACGGCGAGCCTGGCGGCTTCTTCCGCCGCATGCGCGAGGACGAGGGCACCTGGCTCGGTCACGTGCTCGAGCATGTGGCCATCGAGCTGCAGAACATTGCGGGTGAAGAAGTCACGTTTGGCAAGACTCGCGGGGCCGGGCGGCCCGGGGTGTACACGGTTGTTTACGAGTATGCGCAGCGTGATGAAGGGATTGCTGCCGGCGAGCTCGGTCTGCGTCTGCTTTCCTCCCTCCTGCCTGAGGAGATCCGCGCGGCGGATTCCGTACCGGAAGGTTGGAATTGGCCCGAGGCGCGCGACGAGTTCATAAGATTCGCGCAGCGCCGCGCGCTGGGTCCCTCCACGGCATCCCTGGTGAAAGCGGCCGAGAACCGCGGCATCCCCTGGCTGCGCCTCAACGATCAGTCACTGGTCCAACTCGGACACGGGAAATACCAACAGCGTATCCAGGCGACGGTCACGGGGCGCACACCCCACATCTCCGTGGAGCTGGCCAGCGACAAGGAGGAAACCAACAAGATTCTCGCCACTCTCGGCCTGCCGGTGCCGACCCAGGAGCTCGTACAGAGCGAGGCCGCGGCAGTGCGCGCTGCGCGCCGTATAGGCTTCCCGGTGGTTACCAAGCCGTATAACGGCAATCACGGCCGCGGTATCTCGATCCGGCTCACGACGGATGAGGAAGTCACTCAGGGCTTCGTGGTCGCACGGGAGCACTCGCGCTCGGTGATCGTGGAGACTTTCCTGGAGGGCGATGATCATCGCCTGCTCGTTGTGCACGGCGAGCTGGTGGCTGCAACTCGCCGAACTCCCGGGCACGTTGTGGGCGACGGCGAGCACACCGTTGCGCAGCTCGTTGACCTCGTGAACCAGGATCCACGGCGCGGCGTTGGCCACGAGAAGGTGCTCACGAGGCTCGACCTCGATGCACAGGCGCACAAGATGTTGGAGCGCGCCGGTCTGCAATCCGACTCCGTGCCGCAGAAGGGCAGCACCGTCTACCTGAGATCCACCGCCAATCTTTCCACCGGCGGTACTGCCACTGACGTCACCGATGTCATTCATCCGGACAACCGCGAGATGGCCGAACGGGCCGTGCGCGCAATCGGCCTGGATGTGGGCGGCGTGGATTTCCTGTCCAAGAACATTACCGAGAGCTACCGCGCGATTGGCGGCGGAATCTGTGAGGTGAATGCGGCCCCGGGCTTCCGGATGCATGTGGCGCCGAGTGAGGGTACGCCGCGCGACGTCGCGGCGCCGGTCATCGACATGTTATTTCCACAAGGCTCGCCTTCCCGTGTGCCGATCGCCGCGGTCACCGGCACCAACGGCAAAACTACGACCGCGCGCATGCTCGCCCATGTGACGAAAATGGGCGGCTACACGCCGGGCCTCACGACCACGGACGGTGTCTATATAGATGGTCAACGCACGGTGCAGGGCGATATGACGGGCCCGGTGTCGGCGCGAATGGTTCTGGCTGATCCGCAGATAGACATCGCAGTCCTGGAGACAGCCCGTGGTGGTTTGCTCCGCTCCGGCATGGGAGTCAGAGAGGTCAACGTCGGTGCTGTGTTGAATGTCCAGTCCGATCACCTCGGCCTGAAGGGAATCGACACACTCGAGCAACTCGCGGAGGTCAAGCGCATCGTAGTCGAGGTTGCGACTGATTGCGCGGTGCTCAATGCCGACGATCCGCATGTGCTCAAGATGTCGGGACATACCGAAGCCAAGAACATCTGTTACGTCACCATGAACCCACAACACACTCTGGTTCGCGAGCACATCCGTGCGGGCGGCCGAGCTTGTGCGCTCGAGGCGGGCGTGAATGGCCAGATGATCACGCTATACGACCGGGGTGGCCACATCCCGTTGCTCTGGACCCATTTGATTCCAGCGACGCTCGAGGGCCGTGCAACACATAACGTACAGAACGCGATGTTTGCCGCGGCAATGGCGTTTTCCCTCGGAATCAAGCTCGATGCGATCCGGCAGGGGTTGCGCACGTTCGATTCGACATTCTTCCAGGCTCCAGGACGGCTCAACGTATTCAACGAGCACCCCTTCAAGGTGCTGTTCGATTACGGGCATAACGCGCATGCGGTGGCGGTCATGGCGGATCTCGCCCAACGCCTGGACGTGACCGGCCGACGCATCGTGGTGCTCGCGGGTCCGGGTGACCGACGCGACGAAGACCTGGTGGCAATCGCGAACGCAGTTGCGGGCCGCTTCGATCACTACATCTGTCGGCGCGACGACAATCTGCGCGATCGGGGGGCGGATGAGGTACCCCGAATCCAGGCGCAGGCACTACGCGGCGCAGGCGTTCGTGACGCTGCGATCTCGGTCATCCCCGATGAGCAGGAAGCGATCACGGCCGCGCTCAACATGGGCGAGCCGGGTGATCTGTTGCTGATCTTCGCGGACGCATTGGCGCGCTCGTGGAAGCAGATCACCAAGTTCAAACCTGCAGGGGTGCCTGTGCCACAAGCTGCAGCGCCCAAGCCGTTGGATCGGGAGATCATCCGCAAGATTGCCGAAGGTGTCCCGTTGGTGGGCGAAGGCCCGCCGACCGTGTTCAATCTGGAAGGGTTGATTCGGGACGAGCGTGGTGTACGGGTTGCACCTGATGCGGAGGATTGACCCCCCGTGAAATCTCGCTTCGCAGGGTAAGAGATGTCCACCGTCGGCCAAAATGCGAGATTTCCCGGGCCCACCCTCCCATTCGAGGATTCGAGGCGCCTCACCGGCGCTAACCTGTTTTTCGCCTCCACCGGTGCGGTGCTCGAGGTGGTTGCGGACGTGGTTGATGATTTGCTGCTCGATGACTGGCGAAGCCGCGTTGCACGCGCTCGCGGACGGCTGGGCTGGGCGCATTCGGCCAAGGTGGCGCGGGTACATCGGCCCGGAGCGTCTCTGGCATTCGCGGCGCCGGGTGATCAACTGTTTGTGGCGACGGAAGTCAACGAGTGGGCGTTATGTTCGGCCCTGTGGATGCGCGATCCCAACCGCTGGAGCTTCCTGGAGGAAGCGCTCCATCAGGCGGCGCTGGAGGATGCCGACGATCGCCATTCCGTGATTCCGCCTGTGCTGGAAGAGTCCGCGGCGTTCGCTCGCTTCGAGCGGCTCGCTGCCGCTGAGAAGCGCCCCCATCTGCAACCGTTGATCGCGGCGGCAACGGCGCGAGATTTGCCCTACGTTCTGGATGACAATCTTCTAACGCTTGGCGCCGGTGCAGGTGGAGTCGATTTCCCAGTGGAGAATCTGCCGGCGGTGCGCGACGTGCCGTGGACTACGTTGCACGATATTCCCACTGCCATTGTGACTGGGTCGAACGGAAAGACCACTACGGTCCGGCTCCTCGCGGCCTGCTCGCGTGCCTACGGGTGGCGCGTCGCCTACAGTTCGACTGACGGTGTCTATTTTGATGGCGAGCTCGTTGATGCCGGGGATTATTCGGGACCGGCCGGCGGGCGAATGGCCCTGCGCGAGCGGCGCGCGCAAGCGGCAATACTCGAAACGGCGCGGGGCGGGATCCTTCGCAGAGGGATTGCCGTATCACGAGCCCAGGTTGCGTTGGTGACCAATATGAGCTCGGATCACTTTGGCGAATACGGAATCTACGATCTCGATGGACTGGCCGATGTGAAGCTCTCGGTCGCCGCAGTAGTGCGTCCTGGCGGGTTGCTGGTGTTGAATGCCGACGATGAGTTGCTTCGTGCCAAGGTCGGTGGACTGGCTGAACGGTACGATCGTTGCCCTTTCCTGGGATGGTTTGCGTTGGATGCGGATGACGGCTTTCTCGTTGAACACCGTTCTCGCGGTGGCTCGACCTGCGGCGTACGCAATGGCCGGCTGTATTTGTTTCACGGCGGTCTCGAGCACGACCTGGGTGCGATCGCATCAATGCCGCTGACAGTCGATGGCAGCGCCGAGTACAACATAGCGAACCTTGCCGGCGCTGCGCTGGGCGCCGCCGCTATGGGAATTGCAGCGTCTGTGACCGCTTCCGTTTTCGCTCACTTCGGCGTCAAGTCCTCGGACAACCTGGGCCGGTTGATGCGGTTCGATGTTGGAGGGGTGCGAGTCGTCCTGGATTACGCCCATAACGCCGATGGATTGCGCGGGCTGCTGCGTGTTGCGGAACATTTGCGGGGCAGTGTCGGGCGCCTGGGTCTGATCCTGGGGCATGCCGGTAATAGGCGCGACGCGCAGATCGAGGAGCTGGCGTCCGTGGCAGCGCAGTTTCATCCGGATCTCGTAGTTGTGAAGGAAAACGAGCGGCACCTTCGTGGCCGGGAGGAGGGGGAGGTACCTCGTATCATTCGCAATGCTTTACTGCGCGCCGGGATGCCCGAGGCTGCGTTGCCCCTCAGAATGACTGAAGTCGATGCTGCACGTTGCGCGCTGGAGTGGGCACGCCCTGGGGACGTGCTGGCGCTTCTCGTGCATTCCGCGGCTGCGCGAGCCGAAGTGTTGGCCATGCTGGAAGGCCAGGCGGCTGGCGGCTAGCAAACTTCAGGTGCTTTCACCCGCCGATCGGCCTGTACCGCCGTTCGCCGCTCTGAGGATCGTAGAGAACCTCGACGTTCCGGCCAGTTTCCGGATCTACGAAGCGTTCGCCGGTGGGTTGCCACTCGCCGTCGAACGAGGCGTTTCTGTTGTGGTAGCGCCAGCGTTCGAACAGCGTTGCGAGCACAATGACCGCGCCCGGTACCAGCGTCTGTACGCACCCGAAGGCAACACCTTCAATGCACAGATAAGCCCCGAGCGCCAGCAGCACGCATCCGAAGATCAACACCGCCGTGCGCAGCATGATCAGCTCACAGCTTCAAGCACGACGGCCGTGCCATACGCGACGATCTCGCTCATCGTCTGGCCAATCTCCGAGGAGTCGAAGCGCATCATCACGATGCCGTTTGCCTGCATGATTCTTGCGTTCTTGACCATCCGATCAACGGCATGGCGCCGCGCCTCTTCGAGGAGCTGTGTGTATTCGGTTATCTCGCCACCGACCAGTGACCGAAGGCCCGCCATGATGTTTCCACCAAGTCCGCGGCTGCGCACCACGACGCCAAACACCTGTCCCTTTACTTCTTTGACGCGGTAACCGGGGACGTTCTCAGTAGTCACAACGAGCATGCAGCACCTCGTGCCGGCGGATTTCTCATCTTACCGGCAAATGCTGCAACTGCGATAGCGGACTGGCTCTCAGGTCCGCCAGCCGCGCTCACCCTGATGCGCCGCATCACGCTCAGAACATGACATATGACAGATTGTGCCCGTGGCAGGCATTGCATTCTCGCGGCGCACCTGCGCGCCATGCCGGTGTTGATTTGTGCTGGGTGCATCAATCGTCTGCGAGGGTGCTCATTCATGGCAACGTATCATCCGGCCAAAGTAGTCCGTAAGAAAGATCCGGCAACTCGACAGGTATTGACCTTCGAGCTCGGCAACGAGACCTACGGCTTTGAAATCCTGCGCGTGCGTGAGATTCGCGGCTGGACTGCGGTGACAAAAATTCCACAGGCGCTCCCGCATGTGCTGGGCATCCTCAATCTGCGTGGCTCAATCGTGCCGGTGATGGATCTGCGCATGCGCTTCGCCCTCCAGCACGCGCAATACACGCAGGCGACCGTCGTAATAGTGTTGACAGTCAGCTGCCAGGACGGCTCGCGCGAGGTGGGAGTCGTAGTCGATGCGGTCGCGGATGTAGTGGACGTCCATGCCGCGGACGTCAAGCCAGCCCCGTATCTCGGGGCGAGCTGTGGAACCGACTACATCCTTGGGTTGGTTCCGGTCGGCGAGCGCATGACCGTGTTGCTCAACATCGATCGGCTCATTGATGCCGAAGTGACCGCTTTTGCCGCTGCGGCGCCCACTGGCGCGGCCGCGTGAATCCCATTCGCATTGCGCAGGAAATCATCCCCATGTTCAGAAAAAAGCTGGTGCAGGCGGATCGGCTCGCCGATCTGCAGGGTAAGCTGGCGGCCATTGACAAATCGCAGGCCGTGATCGAATTCGATCTGCGGGGCAACATTCTCACCGCCAATGAGAATTTCCTTGCGCTGTTGGGATACCGGCTCGAGGAGATCAAGGGCCAAAGTCACAGCATGTTCGCCGAGCCCAACTATCGGCTGAGCGATGCGTATCGGCTGTTCTGGGAGAAGCTGCGCCGCGGCGAGTATGACACCGGACAATATAAACGGATCGGCAAAGGCGGGCGGGAGGTTTGGATTCAGGCGAGCTACAACCCGATCCTGGACGCACAGGGTAAACCCTACAAGGTTGTGAAGTTCGCCAGCGATGTGACGGCACAGGTCAATCTCGCGCAGCAGATGCACGATGTCGTCGCTCAGACGCAGGATGTCATCAAGTCGGCCAGCAGTGGCGACCTGTCACGGCGCGTCGACACTACGAATGCGTCCGGTGAAATACTCAAAATGGCGGAAACCGTCAATTTTCTGCTTGCCACAGTCACACAGATGTTCGGCGATGTGCAGGAAGTGATCAGGGCCGCTACCGAGGGTGATCTCTCGGGACGCGTCGCCACGCAAGGCAAGACCGGCGACCTGGGCAAGATGGCTCTGTCAGTGAACGTGTTACTCGAGAGCCTGGGGTCAATCGTATCCAACGTTAAAGGCGCGTCCAGTGCCGTACTCGGGGGCGCCGAGGAAATCTCGCAGGGCACCCTGGACCTGCAGCAGCGCACCGAGCAGCAGTCTTCGTCGCTGGAGCAGACGGCCTCCTCCATGGAGGAGATGACACAGACGGTGAAACAGAACGCGGACAACGCCAGCGAGGCGAATCAGCTCGCCATTGCCGCGCGCGGCCAGGCGGAGAAAGGTGGCCAGGTGGTCGGCAAGGCCGTCGAGGCGATGTCGAAGATCAACGAGGCATCGAGGAAGATTGCTGACATCATCGGTGTCATTGACGAGATCGCATTCCAGACCAACCTTCTGGCGCTGAACGCCGCGGTCGAAGCGGCCCGTGCCGGCGAGCAGGGCCGTGGCTTTGCGGTGGTTGCAACGGAGGTACGCAGCTTGGCGGGCCGCTCGGCCATTGCCGCGAAGGAGATCAAAGAGCTCATACAGGACTCGGTCAGGAAGGTCGAGGATGGCTCGACGCTGGTAACACAGTCAGGTCAGACGCTCGGCGAGATCGTCACCTCAGTCAAGAAGGTGAGCGACATCGTAGCGGAAATTGCCGCGGCGTCACGCGAGCAGTCGGCCGGCATCGAGCAGGTCAACCAGGCTGTGATGCACATGGATGAGATGACACAGCAGAATGCGGCGCTCGTTGAGGAGGCCACGGCCGCTTCGCAGTCGATGGCTGAACAGGCACGCCAGCTTGCAGGTCTGATGGAGCGATACAGCTCGGGCGACGCGCAACGGTCGATGGTTCCCGTGGTGCAGCCGTTGGTTCCTGTGGTGCACCCGTTGGGCGCTGGCGCCGCCGTCAATGGCACAACGGAGCGGCGGGCGCCTGCGCGACCCTGGGTCGCCAAGACCGGGACGGCAGCCCGTCGGGGCACGGGTGCCCGCCTAAGGGACACCAGTGAGGCACGCGCCCGATCCTCAAAGTCCCTCGCCAACGGCACCGATGCCGACTGGCTCGAGTTTTAGCGGAAGTTTCGCGATGTGCCTCTGATGGCCGCCCTCCCCACATCTTGGCGCCTCCCTGCTGGAACAGGCATGATCAGGCGAATCAAGGGGGAGGGCCTATGCCGGATAATAAATGGCGACTCGCAACGTGCCTGGGCGCGGTTGTTCTATGCGTTTCCCGCCTTTGCCTGGCCGAGGAACTCACCACGGTCGTTCGAGCTCAAGTGCTCATCGATGGCGTAAGTGCGCAACCCCTGCACAACCAGGACATCATCATCCGCGGGAACCGCATAGTCGCAATCAATCCGACGGGCTCACATCCGCTGCCCACCGGGGCACAGCTCATTGATCTTGGCGGGGATACCGTCCTTCCCGGCCTGATCGATACACACACTCACATCTTTCTTCAGGGCGAGGTACCAGCGGCCGGCGGGTACGACGTGCAGCTGTTGAAGTACCCCGCATCCTTCAGGGTTGCGCGTGCGACGGTGGCTGCCAGGCGTGCGTTGGAACAGGGCTTCACTACGATTCGAGATGTGGAGACCGAAGGTGCCGGATATGGCGACGTCGGTATCAAGAAGGCCATCAACGAAGGTTACATACCAGGGCCCCGAATGTTTGTTGCGACCCGGGCCATTTCCTCGACTGGCGGTTATCAGCTGGACGACTACGCTCCGGAGATCACAGTGCCCAAGGGCGCGCAGTTGATCGACGGGCCCATCGAGGCGCGCAAAGCGGCTCGCGAGCAGCTCGACAATGGCGCGGATTGGATCAAGGTATACATGACGCATCGCTCCTGGGTGGACGAGCGAGGCGATCTCGTCTCACAACCCACCCTGACGGTGGAAGAGCTCAAGGCGGTCGTGGACGAAACACACGGCTGGCGCCGAAAGGTCGCGTGTCACGCCTACAATGGGCTTGGTTTACAGCGCGCCCTGGATGGCGGCTGCGACTCCATCGAACACGGTCTGGAGCTGTCGGATGCGCAGATCGCGCAGATGATCAAACAAGGCACGTGGTATGTCCCGACACTGTCGGTGTACTACTACGACCCCGACCCACCGGACACTGAGTCCGGCAAGCGCGATCGCAAGCGGGTGGCCGTCCACGGCGTGTCATTTCAGAAGGCGCTGCGTGCCGGCGTGAAGATTGCGTTTGGCACGGACGTGGGCGGATTTGTTTGGACGGACCCAATCGCGCAGGAGTTTGCGCGCGAAGTGGAATTCGGCATGACACCGATGCAAGCGATTCAATCGGCAACCTCGCGGGCAGCCGAGCTGCTCGGCAAGAAGGGCGAGCTGGGGGTCGTGGCGCCAGGCGCATTCGCGGATCTGGTGGCTGTGTCGGGCAACCCGCTGGAGGACGTGCGCGTCCTCGAGAAGGTGGAGTTCGTAATGAAGGATGGGGTAGTGTTCAAAGCAACAGCGGCGCCTCACGCGCGGTAGGCGGCCGACCGGGGCGCGAGGGCTGTTCCTGTAGGTCGCCGCGGCTACGGCACCACCGGCCCGAACGCGCACCCCTCAGGTTCATTGAGCATCGTCCCTTTGCCCGCGATGAAAGTACCCGGCGCCGGTGATCCAGTCGCGAGCTGCCCCACTCCATAGAACGCAATGCCAGCAGCATCGCTTCCCCCCGCCTCGTTGATGGCGACCACATTACCCACGTCGTCCATGCACAAACCGTGGGGCTGATTGAGCGATGGGGTGTTGTTGACCTTGGTCGAGCTCAAAGTCACTGCCGGCACCGGAGCGCCGGTCATCAGGTCGGCTCTCGCGAATTTGACCAGCGTCGACGTTGCCGAATTGCTCGACCACAAATTACCGGCCGAATCGAACGCAAGCCCCCAGGGTGATTGAATTGAGGCTTTGGCCTCATCGCTCAGCGTTACGTCTGCAGGGACGCTGGGTGTCGCCGTGCCGGATGGCGCCACTGCGGGTAGCGAGGCTGCTGTGAGCTCGACAATGGTAGTGCCACCGCCAAACGCTTGAGCAGCCGATGCCGCAATGCCGTTGTTCGCGATCCACAGGTCGCCGCTGCTGTCGAATGTAATTCCGGACGGCCCGGAGAACTGAGGCGAAGTCATTGCCACCACCGGTGCAAACTTGTTCGTGCCGGTCTGGGCCAACTGCAGCCCCGTGAACACGAGCACGGTGTTGGTGTTGTGATCAGTGATCCAGACATTGCCCGACACGTCGAACACACCCTGCTGCGGCGTACTCAGCAGCGTCGATGTGATGGTTGCAACCGGATCGGGTGCGTTGTCGGTGCGCAGGGCCGCCAGTTGCGCAGCACTGAATTTGAATAGTGCCGGCGTGGCGATGCCGTTCACCAGGCCGGCTGGATCGAGCACCCAAAGATTGCCGTCGCGATCGAACACCACGCCCTGTGGAGTCCCGAAAACGGCACTGTTTATCGAGACATGGGGCGGCGTCGCGCCACTGTTCAATTGGGCGGGGTTGTATTCGACGACATTGGTGCCATTGGCGATCCATAATCCCCGGCCGCTCACCGTCTGGCCGTCCTTGCCCGGAAAATTACAGGCGGCGAGCAGGCCCGCGGCGAGAATGGCTGGCAGCAGCCAGGTGCGCACAAGGCAGGAGCTGCTGCGTATCACCGCGAACCTCATTGGCCACTCTCCAAGAACCCAGCTGCGAAACCAACCTTATAGCCTGACCTTCGCGAGTGCGTAAAGTTGTCGCATGTCCGCGCTTGGCGACAACATTACGTCGAGTGGATGAGGGCCATCAGCCCAAAGTCCCTGTGCAACTGCCGGGTGCAATAGAAAAGGGCCGGGCCGGGATTGCCTGCCACGAACTCAACTTCCAGCTCCTGATGAGGACCGACGGTCACGACGTCTTTCAAAACGCCCGCGGTCGGTGTGCCCGCCACTTCCACGACCTCCAGTTGCTGGCCCTGCAAATGCAACGGCAAGCTCTCGTCGCTGCTGTTGCAGACTCTCAGTCGGTAGCGCAGGCCGCACCGCAAGTGGAATAGGGGGAGTGGCTCCGTCGCCGAGAAGCGCACGCCGTTGATGGACCAACTGTTGAAGCCACTGCGGGCCGCATCATGCCGAGTCAACACCATCTCGAGTCGCGCATGGGCCTGGCGCGTATCGGGCCGGCCTGTATCGGCGTGGCCTGCACCGCGCTGCCCCCCGAGCCACCCCGTGCCCGCCTCGCGAGGCGAGCCCAAGCCAAACCGCCTGTAATCCCAGTATTCATTCCCCAACTCACGCACACTCCACTCAACCACCCCGCCCGTTCCCGCATGCCCCTCGACAATGGCAGAGACCCTCTCCCCCGGACTCAAGCACAGCGAAGCAACCCTCGCAGGCAAGGGCACAGGATTCCCGTCCAACGCAGTCACTACGAATGAGTGCCCCGGCAGTGACAGGCTGCGAGGTTCAGTAGCACTGGCGTTCAACACGTGCACCAACGCGCGCTCGCCGCAGTTGATGCGCATGCCATCGCCATGGCCGGGTATCCGCCCATTGAGCGTCACCGACCGATAGGCGATTTCGCAGCCCCGCCGCGTGCGGCGTATGAACGGTTCGCAGTCCTTCAATACGACGACCGATTCGCGATCGGGGCCACTCTTGTCTTCAACCAGTAGTCCGCCGACTTGGCCACTGTACAGCCCGGCGCCGAGATTAGCCGCCGCCACCACGTGCGAGTGATAGAAAAACAAACCAGGGCGGCTCGGCGTGAATTCCACGCGACGCAGGGAACGGCTGGGAACGTGCGCAGACACATCCGGGGCATTCCCCTGCCCATGCCAATGGATCCCCTCCGCTGTATCGGTCTCGTTGTACACGTCAACCCGTATCGGTTGTCCAACAGTCGCTCGCAGCAGAGGGCCGGGAAGGTGGCCGTCGTAAGTCAGGGTCGAGACAAGATGCCCGGGCGCCAATTCAACCAGCGCCTTGCGGATCCGCAGGAGGTGGGTTGGATCAGCCTGCGCTGCTACTCGTGGTGCAGCGTCCGCCAGCGGCTCGAGGCACGGACCGATCGCAGCAGCGCCTGACAGCTTGAGAAATGCTCGCCGCCCGAGTGCCAATTCATAGCCCTTTGGGTAGAACTGAACGGGGCCTGGATGCGTTACACTTCAACTCGTCGTCCTGCGGAAGGGAAGGGATGGGGCGGCTGAATTTCCGATTTTACAAACTTGCCGTCTCATCCGACAGAACCGCAGAACCTCCGTCCATGCTCAAGCTGGAACATATCTATAAGTCCTTTGAGGGCAGGACCGTACTTTCGGATGTGAGCCTGTCGATCCCGCAAGGAGCCACACATGCGCTCATCGGCTCGAGCGGCTCGGGCAAGACGACGCTGTTGCGCCTGACGCTGGGACTGATTCCCTTCGACCGGGGTTACGTCAAGATCAATGACCAGGCGCTGCTGTCATTCACACCGACCGAGTGGGCCGACCGGATCGGGTATGTTCCGCAGGATGGCGGCCTGTTTCCACACATCAGCGGCCGGCAGAACGTCGCGCTGGTCTCTGGGTTGCGCAACTGGCCGGCCGACCGGATCGCAAGCCGGGTGGAGGAGCTGCGTGCCCTCGTCGATCTGGACCCTGCCATTCTGGAGCGCTTTCCCCACGAAATGAGCGGCGGCCAGAAGCAGCGCGTGGCCATCATGCGCGCCGCAATGATGGATCCGCCCGTGATGCTCCTCGATGAGCCCATGGCGGCACTGGACCCGCTCATCCGAAGCAGCCTGCAACAGGAACTGAAGTCGATATTTCAACGCCTCGGAAAAACAGTGTTGCTCGTGACTCACGATCTTGGCGAGGCCGTCTTTCTCGCCGACTGCATTACCCTGTTGCATGAAGGGCGCGTCATTCAGACGGGCAGCTACCGCGAGCTGCTGCTCCAGCCGGCCGACCCGTTTGTCAGTCTGTTCATCAACGCACAGCGCACTCTGCCCGACCTGGGAGCGGTGGCATGAAGCTGAGAGTCAGCCGGATTTTGTGTTTGGTCGCACTCCTGTGCGCGCTCGCCGGCCGGACCGCGCACGGCTCCGAGGCCATCGTAGTGGGCTCCAAGATATTCACCGAAGGATATGTGCTTGGCGAGCTTGCGGCGCAGGCAATCGAAGCCTCCTCGCCGCCCGTACCGGTCACCCGCAAGCTCGGGATGGGTAGCACAGGCATTCTGTTCCAGTCGCTGACCACGGGCGCGATCGATGTCTATGCGGACTACACCGGGACTCTGACCGAAGCCATCATCAAGAACCCGGAACTGAAATCGCAGGAGCAGATCCAGGCGGCGCTGCTGAAGTTGGGCCTGGTCATGTCGAATCCGCTGGGGTTCAACAATACGTATGCGCTGGCGGTGCGCGAGCAGTTCGCGCACGACAACGACCTGCGGACGATGAGCGATCTCGTGAGGTTGAAATCAACGTTACGGGCGGCGTTCAGCTACGAGTTCATGGACCGTGCCGACGGCTATCCGGGGCTGGCCTCGAAGTATCACCTGGAGTTGAGTCCCAAGAACGTCAACCGCATGGAGCACAGCCTGACGTACCAGGCCATCGATCAGAATGCAGTGGACGTGATTGATGTCTATTCCACCGATGCGAAGATCCGCAAATTCAACCTGCGCGTGCTCAAGGATGACCTCGACTATTTCCCTGTCTACCAGGCGGTCTGGGTGGCGCGTAAGGCGTTCGTGGACCGCTATCCCGCCCAGTGGCAGGCATTACGCAACCTCGAGGGCACGGTCGACGAGAGCACGATGCTCGACATGAATGCCAAGGCGGACATAGAAAAGAAGAGCCTCACCCAGATTGCAGCGGAATTCCGCGGCGCGCGGGCACGCGTGTCCGACAGCCTCGCCAGCAGGCTCGTGCATCGGACCGTCGAGCACCTATGGCTGGTTGCAATCTCGCTGCTGTTCTCGATCGTCATTGGCGTGCCGCTGGGCATTGCAGCCGTGCGGTTCCATGCGGCCGGACAGGCCATTCTGCTGCTGAGCGCCATGATTCAGACAGTGCCCTCACTTGCGCTGCTGTGTTTCCTGATCCCGCTGTTTGGCGTCGGGACGAAACCCGCACTCGTTGCGTTGTGTCTGTACAGCCTGCTGCCCGTTGTATTGAATACCTTCACCGGCATTCGCTCCATCGATCCCCGGCACCTGGAGAACGCGCGGGCGTTCGGACTGACGCGCCGCCAGATTCTGTTCCGTATCGTGCTGCCACTGGCCAGTCCGATGTTGTTGGCCGGTGTCAAGACGGCCACCATCGTCAGCATCGGGACTGCGACACTCGCTGCGCTCGTGGGCGCAGGCGGCTATGGCGCGCCGATCGTGTCGGGACTTTCGCTGAACGACGTGCCTACTATTCTGACGGGTGCGATACCTGCGGCCTTGATGGCGTGGATTGCGCACGGGGCTTTCGAGGTACTGGGGAAAGTATTGATACCGGCGGGATTGCAGGTGCGAACCTGATGCGTCGAGCGGGGCCCGGAAAGCCTACAAGTAGGGAACCATCAGCCGCGCGGCGCCATCTCTCAGGCGCAAAGCAAGCGGGCGGCGGTTGAGCGCGCTGGCGCTGATCTGCGTGCCCTGATGTGCCGTGATCAGTTCGTCAACCTGGCGGACGACCCCGGAATGATAGATCTCCAGGTCCAGCTCGAAGTTGAGCCGGAAGCTGCGCATATCCCAGTTGGCGCTGCCAACCAGCGCCCACAGGCCATCGACGCTCATCAACTTCGAGTGATTGAAGGGAGCCGGATAGGTCCAGACACGGCCGCCGGCGGTCAGCAGCGGGGCCATCTGTACCCGGGAGCCCCAATCCACGGTGGGGTGATTACTGTGCTCCGGCACGACCAGGTCAACTTCCACGCCCCGGTAGGCGGCCAGCGAGAGCGCTGTAATGATCCGCTCGTCCGGTAGGAAGTAGGGGGTCATGATCCTGATTGACGTGCGCGCACAACCCAGCGCTTCCAGGATCACGAACTCGATCTTTTCCAGGTCGTTGTCCGGGCCCGAAGTCACGACACGAGCCGTGCTGTCGCCGGCGTGGGCGAGCGGCGGAAACCAGGCATCGCCTGTCAGGGCCTCTCCCGCGACGAACAGCCAGTCAGCCGCAAAGACTTCGATCAGCTGGGCGACGATGGGACCTTCGAACCTGAAATGAGTATCGAACACCGGGTGGCGCGGGTGGCGCTCCGTCAGATTCTCCGCGCCGATGTTGAGTCCGCCGGTAAACACGACCCGGCCATCGATACCGAGAATTTTCTTATGACTGCGCAGATTGAGGAACGGCATGCGCCAGGGAAGGGGCGAATGCAGGAAGCGCGCGGCGGGCACACCTGCGCGACGCAGGCGGCGATAAGTTGACGAGGTGAAGTATCCCCCGCCGTAGCCATCGATGAGTACCCGCACTTCGACGCCGCGCTGTTTTGCGCGGATCAGCGCATCTATGAATTCGTTACCGGCTGCATCAGCGCGAAAAATGTAACTCGACAGCGCAATGCTGTGCTGTGCCGACTCGATGGCGGACAGCATCTTCGGGTAAGCGTTATCACCATTTCGCAGTATGCGAATGTCATTGCCGTCCTCGGTAGGCCGCCCGGTGATCCGTTGCCCGGCTCGTTCGAGTGGTGCGAGCTGATCATCACGCTTCGCGTCTCGCGCGGACTTCGTGGTCCGGGCGGCGGGGCGTGGTCGGCGCAGGTTCAGAGCGCGCCGTCGAACTCTGTTGATACCGAGTAGCAGGTAGAGAACGCTGCCGAGAATAGGTGCGAGCCATGCGACACCGATCCAGGCAACACTCGAGCCCGCCTCGCGCTTGGTCAGCAGCACATGAATGGTAACGCCCGCCGCCAACGCCAGGTGAGCGAGAGGAACGACGACTTCGCCGCGTTCGAACATCTCGATGTAGGTGGCGCTCATGGCGCACCCACTAACCCAGCTCCCGGGTTTGCTCCTCGAGCGCTTCCGAGGCCTCGAGCCAGGCCGTCTCGACTTTCTCCGTCTCACGCGCCAGCTGAGCCTGCTGCGCGAGAAGCTCCTTCAGGCGCTCCTTCGATGCGGCCGCGTAGATGTCGGGGGCAGCCAGCTGCGTCTGCAGTGCGGCGGACTTTCCTGCCAGACGGGAGAGCTCCTCATCGTATTGCGCTATCTTCGCTTTCAGCGGAGTCAGCCGATTGCGGCGCTCCGCTTCTTCCCGCTTGCGTTGCTTGCGAGACTCGGCGCTCTCCGATGATTGCGCAGCGGCGCTTTCCCGCCGCGATGTTGACTGCCCAGCGGCGCCTTCGCGCCGCGAAATCGATTGATCCTGTGGGGCGAAGGCCGGGTTCCCTTTCGATGTCTCGTCCAACCACTTGGCGTAGTCCTCGAGATCGCCGTCAAACGGTGTTGCCCGACCCTGGTGTACTACGATGAACTCATCCGCGACAGTGCGCAGCAAGTGGCGGTCGTGCGAGACCAGTACCACCGCCCCCTCGTAATCCTGCAAGGCCACGGCCAATGCCTGGCGCATTTCAAGGTCCAGGTGGTTGGTGGGCTCATCCAGCAACAGCAGGTTGGGGCGCAGGTAAGCGGTCAGCGCAAGCACCAGGCGGGCTTTCTCTCCGCCTGAGAACGGTGCAACGGGCTCAAACACGCGATCACCGCGGAAACCGAATCCCCCGAGGAAGTCGCGCAACTGCTGTTCCGTCGCACGGGCAGCGAGCGCCGCTCCGATGCGGCGCAGATTATCGAGTGGCGATTCCTTGACATTGAGTTGTTCGAGTTGATGCTGCGCAAAATAGCCAATGCTCAGGTCGCGCGCTTCGGTGCGCGTACCTGCCAGCGCAGGAAGCTCTCCGGCCAATAGCTTCATGAAGGTTGATTTACCCGCGCCGTTGCGGCCGAGGATCGCCACACGTGCGCCCGGCGCCAACGTCATGTTGACGCGCTCGAGAATTGCCCGCCCGTTGTAACCGGCGGACTGGTTCTCCAACGCCAGCAACGGCCGGGGCAGCTTGGGCGGCTGTGCGAATGAGAACTCGAACGGCGAATCCACGTGAGCAGGGGCGATGCGTTGCATGCGCTCCAATGCTTTCAGGCGGCTTTGAGCCTGCCGGGCCTTGGTCGCCTGGGCGCGGAAACGCTCGACGAACGACTCCATGTGTTTGATTTCGCGCTGTTGCCGGGTGTAGAGCGCTGATTGCTCGGCCAGCTCGGAAGCACGCTGCTCTTCGAACCCGGAATAGTTGCCACGGTAGGCGCGCGCCCGGGCATGTTCGATGTTGACGATGCGATTGACGATTCGATCCAGGAATTCGCGATCGTGTGCAATGAGCAGGAGCGTGCCCGGGTACTCGCGCAGCCAGGTTTCCAACCAAAGGATGGCATCGAGATCGAGGTGGTTGGTGGGCTCATCGAGCAGCAGCAGGTCCGATCGGCACATCAACGCTTGTGCGACATTGAGCCGCACTCGCCAGCCGCCGGAAAAGGAGCTTACCGGGCGAGACTCGTCGGCCGTAGTAAATCCGAGCCCGTGCATGAGCCGCCCCGCGCGACTGCGTGCGTCGTAGCCACCCACCGCGGCATAACGTCCATGAAGCTCCCCGAGCTTGAGCCCGTCATGCTCGGCCTCCGCAATGGATTGCTCGATGGCGCGTAACTCGGCGTCCCCGTCCAGGACGAACTCGATCGCCGGTTGCTCGGTGGCGAGCAGCTCCTGTGACACGTGCGCAATGGCCAGACTCGATGGCATTTCGAACGTGCCGGCATCGGCTTGCAGATCACCGCGAACCAGCGCCAGCAGACTCGACTTGCCACTACCGTTCTCGCCTGTGATTCCAACCTTCTCGCCCCGGAACAGGCCGAAGGTCGCGCCTGAGAACAGAACGCGGGGTCCGCGCCGTATGGTGACGTCAGTGAAGTTGAGCATGCGGGTGTTAGGCTACCGCCGGTCAGCCTGACTGGCTCGATGCCGCCCAGATGTTCAACCCGCCGTCATTGGCATGCGAGTCGATTTCATCGAGCTCGCTCTGGCTGAACTGCAGGTTGCGCAGCGCCCCGAGCGAGTCCTCGATCTGCGTCCAGTGGCTGGCACCGATCAGTGCACTGGTGATTACGGGTTTTCTGAGCACCCAGGCGATCGCCATCTGCGCAAGGCTCTGGCCCCGGCGCTGCGCGATCTCATTCAGTGCGCGCACATTCGCCAGGTTGCGTTCGGTCAGGATGCTCTTGTTGAAAGAGCCGTCCTGTGCCGCGCGGGACGAGTCCGGAATCCCTTTGAGGTACTTGTTGGTGAGCAGGCCTTGCGCCAGGGGCGAGAAGGCGATGCAGCCCAGCCCGTCGGCCTCGAGCACCCCCAGCAGCTCCTTCTCCACCCAACGGTTGAGGATGGAATACGAAGGTTGATGAATCACGAAGGGAAGCTTCATGGCGCGCAGCAGAGCGCTCGCTTCGCGGGTCTTCTGCGGACCGTAGGAGGAGATTCCAACATAGAGCGCCTTGCCGCTGCGCACGGCGGTTTCCAGCGCGCCCATGGTCTCCTCGAGCGGCGTATTGGGGTCGAAGCGATGCGAATAGAAGATGTCCACGTACTCCAGGCCCATGCGCTTCAAGCTCTGATCGAGGCTGGCCAGCACGTACTTGCGCGAGCCCCATTCGCCATAGGGGCCGGGCCACATGAGATAGCCCGCCTTGGTGGAGATGACCAGCTCGTCCCGGTAGGCGGCGAGGTCGGTGGCCATGATGCGGCCGAAATTCTCTTCCGCCGAGCCGGGCGGCGGACCGTAATTGTTGGCCAGATCGAAGTGAGTGATGCCGCGATCGAAGGACTTCAGCACCATTTCCCGTGCAGTCTCGAACGGCGCGCTGCCGCCGAAGTTCTGCCACAACCCCAGGGAAATTCGCGGCAACTGCAGGCCGCTGCGGCCACAGCGGGCGTAGGGAAGTGATTTATAGCGGTCGGCAGCGGCTAAATACATTACAAGAACCTCTTCCGGCGCGCTTCGCGCGGCGCATGACAAAATACTGGCTCAAGCGAGCGGTCACTTTTACGCTGAAGTGGACCTGCAGCGTAGGAATAACCTCGACTAGCGTAGACCGATGGAAACAGCGGACACGATCCAAAATTCTACCGCGCACAGCGCGTCCCGCGGCACCAGCGGTCTCGGCCTGGTGCTGGCGGGCGGACTGGTTGCCGGTGCCCTCGATCTGACCTTTGCTTTTCTGTTCTATTGGCCGCAGGGGGCCACTCCGCTGCGAATTCTGCAATTCATCGCCAGTGGGGTTCTGGGCCGGGGGTCGTTCCAGATGGGACTTGCGAGCGCTGCCCTCGGCGCTTTTTTCCATTTCTTCACCAGCGTGTGCGCGGCCGCGATCTACTACCTGGTCAGCCTGCGCTTCTCGTTCCTGACCCGCCGGGTGCTCATATCAGGCGCAATCTTCGGCGTTCTGATGTTTCTCGCGATGCGTTTCATCGTGGTACCGCTATCGGCGATCAAGCCTGCCCCGATGAAGGTCGGTAACGTCATCGGCGAGTTGTGTTCGCACGTGTTCCTGTTCGGCATGGTGATCGCGTACGCGGTGTCGCGTGCGACCACTGTGCGGCGGCCGCAGTAGCGCGCACCCCGACATAGGGCGCCCCTCACGCCCCTAAGGGGCTATCACCACATCAGGTCGTCGGGAACCACGAAGTCCTTGTAGGCGTCGGCGTCATCCGGCTCGGGGCTCGCTTTGGGCTGCACGAGCGGGACGACCTGTGTCGCATCACGCTCGCGAATGCGTTCGGCGATCGCTGCAGGGACCACGGCGTAGTGTCCCCTGTAGCGCACGATCATCAGCTCGCCTCGCGTCAGCTGCTCACGCCGCTGGGCGTCGACCGACATGCGGCGGATCTTCTTTCCATCAATGAAGCTGTAGTGATCGTCGGTCTCGAGCCGCGGCACCCGATTCTGCTCGATGATCTGCTCGATCTGGGCGATGCGTGCCCGCCGCTGGGCCTTGTCCTCGCGCCGGCGGTTCAGTTCCTGGTCGCGCGCGACCTTCGCGGCCTGGGCCTGTTGCGTCTGAGCCTTGAGAGACGGCGGCGGCTGCGGCTGGCCGTGACTCTGGTTTTGCCCAGCACCCTTGCTCGGGTTCGGGGCGGATTTGTGCTGGGCTGGGTTCGCACCGGGGCGCTGGCCGACTTTGGGGCGGGGCCGGTCGCGGAACTGCCGTTGCTGCTCCTGCTGCGCTGCCTGCCGTGCCTGCTTCTCAGTGACGAGGCCGGCCGCCAGGAGCTGATCGCGCAAAGAACTATTCATGGGTGAAAGGGCGGGCGTTAACGCAAAAAGTAGGCTGCGTATATTAGCTAACGCATTTGTCATTGGCATTGCCGGCGCACGCATTGCGCGCGTCGAGGCGGGATTGAGAACAGCGAAGCCTTAGGCCCGTCTTCCCGGCGCTGCGCGCCGCTGTATTTTGCCGGCCACGCAGCGGTTGCAGGCCAGTTTGGCCCCGCCAGGCGCCATAAAAAAGGCCCGGCTTGCGCCGGGCCTTGATCAAACGATCAATGAAAGCAACTTACCAGCGGTCGCGACCGCCGCCGCCACCACCGCCGCTGTTACCACGGAAGCCGCCGCCACCGCCGCCTGGACGTCCGCCACCGCCACCCGTGCGGGGCTTGTCCTGAGCCTCGTTGACGCGCAGCTGACGACCACCCATGTCGTGGCCGTTCAGGCTCTGGATGGCCCGGGCCGCATCGGCCTGGCTCATCTCGACGAACCCGAACCCGCGGGGGCGGCCGGTCTCACGATCGGTCGGCAGCGACACGGACTCGACAGTCCCGTGCTGCGAGAACAACGTGCGAACGTCCGCCTCGCTGGCGCTGAAAGGCAGATTGCCTACATAGATTTTGGCCATAAATTTAGTCACTCTCCAAACAACTCGAAGCAGTCGGGCAGATAAAAAGGGTTGGCTGCCCTGGCCACTTCACACGGCAGGAACACCAGTCAGGTCAGGGAGAGTGTGTCTCACGAGCCCAAAGAACCGTAGATCCTGTCACCTGATCGCTTTCGGTTCGGCTGATGATCCACAATGCATAAAGCACTTAGGGACGAGACGGACGTGGGCGATCGGCGCAAAGTATGCCAGAAGCGACGCTTGTATACCCCCAGATGAATGAACCTTCGATGTTTTAAATTGTCGCGAACGCGCCATGGTTCACGCCAGGCGGGGTAGATGGTTGCCTGGGCTGGATTCGGCCGAACGTATACGTCGCCGCTCTGGCCACCGTTGTCATAAAATATATCCATTATAATCAATGTGTTGCACGCGAGTTGAATTTGCTCTGGCGCGTTGACGCATTGTGACATTGCACGGCGTTGCGCCCTGCGTTGGATTCTCTCCCGTCAGTAGCTCATACATCGAGCACGGCAAAGTGTTGCGTTGGGGCCGCGCGTGCGGCGCGCGCGCGCCGCTACGGCGCTGGACCATTTAACGATCAATCGTAAAATGGTCCCCCAGGGCAGTGCGGGATCGTGGGGATAGGCATGGCCGAACAGGCCCGGCATCACGAGCAGGTTCTGCGTGAGCGTTTGGCGCGGGCGCGGACGCTCATCGTTGGTGGGCCACGGCAGGTCGGCAAGACGGTCGCCTGCGCCCGGCTGTCACCGAACTATCTGGACTGGAATGACGTTGCCGACCGTGTCGTCCTCGTCAGAGGGCCCGAGGCCATTCTCAAACATCTCGGGTTGGAGCGCGCGCGCGAGCGAGAAGCGACGGTTGTCATCGACAACCTGCATGGACATCGCAACTGGAAAGGCCTGCTGCGAAACTTCAGCGCCCGTTATGGAGCTCGGCTGCGCCTCCTGGTCACTACACTCGAAGCGCCAAGTGGACCGCGGAGCGGGTTGCCGGTGAGCTCTCATGTCTTACGTCTGCATCCCTGGACTGTTGGTGAATGCGCGCACGCGCTCACGACAGATTCGCTCATAAAGGCGCCTGCGGACATCAGTGACGCGGATTGGAACGCGCTGTTGGAACATGGTGGCTTTCCCGAGCCGTTCGCCAAACGCGATGCGCGCTTCACCGGCCGGTGGTACGAACGGCGCCAGCAGGAATTGCTCGATATCGATCTGCCCAGGTCCGCAGCCGTGCGGGATCCTGCAATCATACAGATGCTGGCGCTGCTTCTGGCGGAGCGCTCCGGGACACCCTTGATCTATTCTGACTTGAGCCGCGAGCTGGATGTCACTGTCGATACCATTCGGCGTTGGATGGATGTGCTGGTCGGACTGCAGCACGGCTTTCGCGTGCGCCCCTGGTTCACGCGCGTGCCCAAGGCGCTGCGCAAGGAGCCGAAGTGGTTTCTGCGGGATTGGTCGGCGGTTACGGACCCGCTGGCCCGTGGTCGAACGTTCGTCGCCTGCCACCTGCTGAAAGCGGTCGAGGGTTGGACCGACCAGGGACTCGGCCAATTCGAGCTACGCTATGTGCGCGACAAGTCCAAGCGGGAAGTTGATTTCCTGGTGCTGCGGCAGCGCCGCCCCTGGTTCCTCGTTACGGTTGCCAACGATGAGGTATTGAGCCCGGCACTGCAGTACTTTCAGGAATGTACGCGCGCGCGGCATGCATTCCAGGTGATTCTGGACGGCCCCTTTCTGCAGACGGATTGCTTCGCGCGGACTGAGCCGGTGATGGTCTCGGCACGCACGCTGTTGAGTCAACTACTGTGAGGAAGTTGGAAAAGTGATGTCAGGCCGCCATCGGCACGGCGACCTGCACCCGGTTGCGGCCCGATCTCTTTGCCGCATAAACGGCAGCGTCTGCCCGGGCGATGAGGTGCTCGCCCCAGACACCCAGCATGTCACTAGTGGCGACGCCGATGCTGCATGTGAGCGCGATCGGTTCCCCAAAACCCTCAACTCGCACGCCGGCAACACGCTCGAGGATGCGTTGCGCAATCGGGTGGGCCGCCGCGGTGTCCGCGCTGCTCAGGATGACGACAAACTCCTCGCCTCCATAGCGGCCTATGACGTCTGACTGACGCAGCTCTGCCTGGATGGGTGGAATGATCGCCGTCAGGCAGGCATCACCCGCGGGGTGGCCGAACGAGTCGTTGATTTCCTTGAAGTGATCCAGGTCGATGAACAACAGCGAAATGGGCAGCCCGCGGGCCCGGGCGCGGAGGCAGGCCGCATCCAGCCGCTCGAGGAGCGAGCGACGGTTGAGCACGCCGGTGAGTGCATCAATCTGGGCGTGCCGCTCCGCCTCCGAGAGAGCACGACGTTGATCACGCAGTCGATCCGCGATACCGAGCGCAATCAGCAGTGCCGCGGCCACTATCGATAGCGGCAGGCCGAAGTAGATGATCCGGTCATGATCGTCGGAGCGCCCAGCGGTCACCAGCAACCGGACCGCCGTTTCTATCGTAAAGGCTTCCAGGAGCGTCCATGCGAGCAGGAACCACCCGGCCGAGCGATTGCCACGGCGCCAGGCGATGAACGCTACAACCAGGGTGTACACCGCAGCCACGAGGAAAAGGAGGTTGCCGATGCCATTGATCAGGTCCTCGAATCCGATCAGCTTGATGAGATTTGAGAACGTCAGCAGCATGAATGCGCCTGCCAGCCAGCCAAACGCCGTGTAGTGGCGTGGCATGGCGCGGCGCAGGTCGGCAATTTCCCGCACGAACAGGCAAGCCACGGCGCCACACAGTGCTGACAAGACATTCCAGGTAAAGCCGGTCAGCGGCGCAGCCGCGGACAACCAGGGCCAGTCGAAACCCTGCCCGGAAAAGTAGGCAACCCAGAGCGCCTCCAGCGCGAAGAGCGTGGAGTAAAGGAGGAATGTCCTTTCGGCGAGTACGATCCACATCAGCAGCGCGGCTATGGCCACTGCTGCCAGCGCACCAAAGGTGAGCGTGGTGACTCGAGCCACGCTGGCACCCTCGCTGAGAAAATTCGTGAGGGTGGAAGTCGAAAACCGCGGTGTACCGTATCCGGCCCCGGGGGGCTCGACACGGACATACACGGTGCCGTGCTCGGC